>MDTG01168069.1_pt1 | contig 32795 bp, 64 predicted proteins | sample 811421 | NCBI WGS metagenome assembly MDTG01 (sample SAMN05326645, study PRJNA326480) | marine metagenome | isolation source: seawater | place: Pacific Ocean: South East | collected 2011
AGATACATCTATTACTGCCGACACAGATGACCAAATAGATTTTAAAGTAAATAACATTGATAGTTTTCTTGTAGGTCAAGACTATGTAGAAGTTAAGGGTGTTCATCCAGACCTTTATATAATTGATACTGATGATGGTTCTAATAATCAAGCTGGATTATTTTATAATAATGGAGTTTTATCTATAAGTGCAGACCACTCTAATGTTGCAAATAATAGTGCAATGGTATTTTTTACTGATGGTACTGAAAGAGCAAGATTTAATACTGCTGGTAATTTAGCTTTTGCAAATGGCAAAGGAATAGATTTTAGTGCTACTGCTGATGGTTCTTCAGCAAGTTTTAGTGAACTTTTTGACGACTATGAAGAGGGAGTTTTTGGAACAAGTGTTACAACTGAAACAAGTGGAACAATCACACTTAATGGCAGTTATAACAATATGAGATACACAAAGGTTGGTAGATTAGTCACAGTAAATGCTGATATAAGAATATCTTCTGTTTCATCTCCAGTTGGTGGATTGAAAATAGCTATACCTTATGCAACTCAAAATACTGGACATTCAAGTTCTGCAAGTGTTGTTGGTTCTTGCATAACACATGGTCTTACTAAACAAACTGACCAAGTAGGAAGATTTGTTGTCATTGCTGGAAGCAATCAAACCTTTTTAAATTTTATGTACGAAACAACTACAACAAGATTAGGAGCCCAAGCTCAAAATTTAGGTTTAGGTGCAAATGATGAAATTGTTTTTACTATAACATATACAACATAAGGAAAAGAAATGGCACAAGGTGATTTAACAAAAGTAAATGAATACGATAAAATAGAAATCGTAAATCAATGGAATGTACAAGCAAGAAAAGTTATAAAAGTAATGGAAGAACAAGCTGACGGAAGTAAAAAAGAAATAAGCCGTTCCCATGAAAGATTTTTATATTTACCATTTGTTTCTAAAGTAAGTAATGATGGTAAGACATGGACACATACAGCAACTGACATGAGTTCAGTAGATGCAAAGGTAAAAGCTATTGCTGAAAGTGCATGGACAGATGATGTAAAAACTGCATACAAAACATTTACAGAAAGTCAGAGTATATGAGTAGAGCAAGAGATTTAGCTGATAGACATACTAGAATGGTTGTTTGTTCTTCTAGTAATGTAGCAAATGGTGGGTTTGCCGCCGCCCAATTTGAAGCTGTCCCTTTTGCTACGGATGTAATAGATAGTAATAGTGCTTTTGTTGGTGAAGCATCTACCAATACAAACAATGGTGGTATTTTTACAGTTCCTGTAGATGGAACATACTTCATAGCAGTAAATCAATCAGTTACTTGCACAACTAATAATAGATTAACACAAGCACGATTAAGATTAATGTTAAATACTACAGGCGATATTCCTAATGATGGTGGTTCTGAAATACAAGGAACAGATGTAGGAACTCTTGTTCCAGACAACAGTTTAGCAACTGAGTTTAATTGTTATACACAATGCCTTCAAACTTTTTCTGCTGGAAATAAAATATATGTAGAATGTTTAGGTAATGTTGGTGCAGGCCAAGTAAGAGCTGGTGATGGTAATTTTATAGCTATTCAAGTAAATTAGAGGATAAATTATGGCAATATCAAAGATAGGAAGTAATTCTACAGCATTTGCAGATGGATTAACTATATCTGATGGTAATATAACAATAGCTAATAGTCATGGAATAGATTTTAGTTCTGCAAGTGGTTCAGCAAGTGGTTCTGTATCTGCATTATTAGATGACTATGAAGAAGGAACTTGGACAGCATCAACACCAGATTTTAGTGGAAGCATGACTTTTAGTAATGCTGTTTATGTAAAAATCGGACAAATGGTATATTTTACTCTTCACATGACAGGTAAAAGTAATACATCTGATAGTTCACAAATAGCAATTCATGGATTTCCTTTTCAAGTTTTAGGAGAGCACCCAGCTAGTGTAGGCATGAACGATAATGAATTTGGTCATGCAATGGTAAATACAGCAGAAATAATGTATTTTTATAATTTAACTGGAGGACCCTTTACTTACGATATGTTCCCACATACAAGTGGATATGCAAGAATACAAGGTGCATATAGAATAGCTTAAAGGAGAAAAATATGGCACAAGGTAATATAATTAAAGAAATAGAATATGATAAAATAGAAATAATTAATACTTGGGCAATACAAGTTCGTAAAGCAACAAAGATTATGGAAGAACAAGCAGACGGTTCTAAAAAAGAATTAACTCGTACGTTTCATCGTCATGTAGTAACTCCATTTAAATCAGTTGCTAATATAGATAGTAATGGAAAAGTTACAGGATGGACACACACAGACACAGATATAAGTGGTGAAGATACGACTGTACAAGCAATAGCAAATACAATTTGGACTGATGCAATTAAAACTAATTATAAAGCATATAGAGAAAGTCAAAATTCATAGGGAGTAAAAAATGGAAAATCAAAAGATAGACCCACAAGTTCATCAAGCAATTGTACAAGAAATAATTGAACAAAGAGATAGAGCCATGCATGATGGAATACAAAAAGGCGCAGATTTAAGACTGGCCTCAGCAAAAATAAAAGAATTACAAGAAAAACTAGAAAAATTAGAAAAAAATGATAATTTTAATGTAGCTGAAATTGGAGATACAAAAAGGAAAAAATAATGGCTGGTATAAGTGTTGTTACAGAAGCAGTTGATGATGCAGTTTCATTTAGTGAAACAGTAGAATATTTAAGATTAGATGAGCAAGTTGATACAAGAGTAATCAAAAATCTTATTCTAGCATCAACAAATTTTGTAGAAAACTACACAGGAAGAGCATTAGTTAACAGAACATTGAAATTGTCAATTGATAACATGGATGAGGTCGATACACCCCTCTGAGAGGGCACTAGAATAGGACCAGACATGACATTAAGAAAAAATTATATAGAACTACCTAAATCTCCAGTTTCTTCTGTTACAAGTGTTCAAAGTTTTGATGATAGTGATAATGCTACAACATTTGCAACATCAAAATATTATGTTGATAGTGTAAGAGAACCAGCAAGAATTGTGTTGAGGACAGGAGAGACATTTCCAAATGCTTTAAGAGTAGCTAATGCAATAGAAATAACTTATGTTGCTGGATATGGAGCAACAGGAGCAAGTGTACCAGAAGCATTACGATTAGCTATGTTGCAATATATTACATTTAATTATGAACACAGGGGAGAGTTAGAAAGTGGTAATCCAAGACTTCCTCAATCATTAAAGATGTTGATGAACCCTTATAGATTAGTTACATTTTCAACATATCCATTTGGTCCTAATACTGGAAGATAACTATGTCAATTGGCAAGATGAATAGAAAATTGCATTTTCAGACACAAACAAGGACATCTGATGGTGCTGGGTCATCTGCTGTTAGTTATTCTGATAGTTTTTCTACATTTGGAATGATTACACCAAAAACAGGTCGTGAAAATCTATTTGGCGACCAATTAGAAGAAAACATTACACACATAATAAAAATTAGATATAGAACTGATGTAAGCCACAAAAACAGGATACAATTCAGACCAGATAGCAATACAACAAGGACATTCAACATAAAAAGAGTTTTAAATGTCAATGATAGAAATAGATATTTAGACTTACAATGTGTTGAAGGAGTTGCTACATGACCAAAATTTCTGCAAAAGTTATAAGAAAAAGACCAAGATATAATGAATATCAAAGAAGAATGACAAAATTTTTAAAAGATAACATTAATACATCTTTAAACATGGTAAGAAATACAGTTGTTACTGGAATTTCACAAGGACCAGCAACTGGAGCATCAAGAGGAGATGGTTCAAGAGCATCAAAAGAGGGCGAATATCCAATGACAGATACTGGATTTCTTGTACAAAATATCAATATAAGTGTTGACAATGATGGATTAGGTGGTTCTGTAGGAAGTAATGCAAATTATTCTGAAGCATTAGAGTTTGGAACATCAAAAATGGGGGCAAGACCATTTATGCAACCATCATTAGAAGAAAACAGACCGAAGATTAAAAGATTATTTAGGACAGGAAATCGTGGCATTACATAGTGTAAATTTACAAACTTCAATATTTTCGACCTTAACTGGAGGAACATTAACAGATATTTCTGGCACAAGCATAACAAGTAAAGTTTTTGATGATGTACCAGAGGGAACTGCATATCCTTATGTTGTCATAGGAGAAGAAACAGCAATTCCTGTAGGGGCAAAAGATACTGATGGTCATGAACATACATTGACATTTCATGTTTGGTCTCAATATAGAGGTAGAAAAGAAATTAAACAAATTATGCAACAAATCTATACATTATTACATAATGTTGCTATAAGTATTACAGGAGCGACTCTAGTAAATATCAGACATGAGTTTGAGAGAACTTTATTAGAGTCAGATGGAATAACACGACACGGTGTCATAAGATTTCGTGCTGTAGTTTTTGATTAACAAAGGAGAGAAAAAATGGCGGCACAAAGAGGTGGAGCTTTATTATTAAAAGTAGATATAAGTGGAACAATGACAACCATTGGTGGTCTTAGGTCTACATCAATAACATTAAATGACGAAGCAGTAGATATTACTAATAAGGATAATGGTCAAACAAGAACATTATTGCCACAAGGTGGAACTGCATCATTAACAGTTTCTGGTTCTGGAGTTTTTACAGATAGCACTGCTGAACAAACAATAAGAACAGCTTGGAATGCGTCAACATTTAAAAGCTATAACATTATAATTCCAGATTTAGGAACTTATTCTGGTTCATTTATGATTGCAAGTCTTGAATATTCTGGTGAATATAATGGAGAAGTTACTTATTCAATAACATTAGAGTCAAGTGGTAGTATTTCATTTAGCGCTGCTTAAATTTTAACTAGGAGATAATATGGCTTGGAAAGAGACAATCATTGAATTGAAAAGTGGTAAAATAGAGGGAATGAAAAATAACTCAATCCCTTTATTTAATATGCCAATAAAAACCAAAATTAAATCTGGAGATACATTTTCTTGTGAAAATATATCTTATTCTGTAACTAGCATTGAAAATTCCAGAGATGAATTTCTTGAAGTTATGGCAATCGAGAATGATGTTAAAGAGGAGAAACCAAAAGAGGAGGCATAGATATGTCAGATACAAACCCCAAAAGGGGTGAAATTTCTATTACATTAGGAGATAAAACATTCAAAGGTCGTGTTACATTGGATGCTATGATGAGAATAGAAACTTCTTTGCAACTAGGAATTGTAAAAATTGCACAAAGATTATCAGATGGAGACATGACACTTTCAGAATTAGGAAGTGTTTTAACTCCAGTTATCAGAGGTGGTAACAATGATGTAACTGAACAAGAAATTATGAAACTTGTTTGGCAATCTGGAATGATGGAAGGCATGAGAATTGTAGGAGAGATAATAGGTTTAGCATTGAACCCAGATAAAGAAAAAAAGGAACAAGCTCTGGCAGAAAACTAGAAGGGTTGCCTTGGGCAGAGTTTATGAATTTAGGTTTGGGTGCTATGAGAATGACACCAGAAGAATTTTGGAATTGTAGTTTTGAAGAATTTTATAGTGCAATAGATGGATTTAGAACTTTTAATGGCGCAGATAGAGATAAACCTATGACAAAAGATGAATTAGATGAATTAATGGAGTTACACCCAGATTAATGGCTACAACAGTTGACACATTATTAGTTCGTATTCAATCAGATATGTCTGAACTCCGTCGTGATTTGAAAAAAATCGAAACTCAGACAAAAACTTCTACGAATAAAGTATCATCATCATTTAAGATGATGGCATTAGCAATAAAAGGAACAATTGCTGCAGTTGGAGTGGCTTTAATTACCAATCTTGGTAAAAAAATGGTATCTATGGCATCTGATGCCGAAGAGTCAACATCAAAGGCGCGAGTTGTTTTTGGTAAAAATTTTGGTGCTGTTGAAAAAGAATTAGATGAATTTGGTAATGCTGTAGGTCGTGCAACTATAGATTTGGTTACAATGGCATCATCTGTACAAGATACTTTCGTACCTATGGGTTTTGCTAGAGAAGATGCTTCCAAATTATCAGTACAATTATCGAAATTAGCCGTTGATGTAGCATCTTTTAACAATGCTTCAGATGCGGATACAATGAGAGCATTTCAGAGTGCAATTGTTGGAAATCATGAAACTGTCCGTAGATTTGGTGTTGTCATTACAGAAGCAACATTAAAACAAGAATTGATGCGAATGGGCATCAACAAAAGTATGAAAGAGGTAACAAATGCTGAGAAAGTTCAAGCAAGATTAAATCTTATTATTGATGGAACATCTGATGCACACGGAGATGCAACCGAAACAGCCCATTCATTTGCAAATGAAAGTAAAGCATTGGGTTCTGCATTAAAGGAATTATCAAATGAAATAACAGCAGATTTATTGCCAGCATTAGCCAAACTCGTTGGGTTTTTGACTAAAGTAATTGAAAGGCAAAAAGAATTAAGAGCAGAAAACAAAAAAGTGTTTGAAAAAACTCAACTGGAAATACTAGAAGCTTATAAAAAACAATTAGATGGTATAAACAAAAGTTTAGAAGATGGTATTTTTATTTTTTCAAGTAAAGAACAGCATTTGGAAACCAAAGCACATTTAGAAAGCCAAATAAAATTATTTGAAGAAATGCTTGATATAAATAAAAAAATTACTAAAGAAATGCGTGAAAGACATTTAGAAGAGGGGGTTGAAACAAAGAGAAAATTAAAATCTTTTCAAGATTTGAGAGTTGGAAATACTACAGCTGGTCAATCAATACATTCACAAGGCAGACCAGATTTTGTTCCTAAACCATCAACAGACCCATCTGTTTTAAAAGAATTTAAGAAAAATTTAGAAGCAATTAGAATTGCAAGAATTAGAGGTCAATCAAGTCAAGGTGAAGCATTTGTAGCAATGATTGAGGAAGCAAAATTTGAAGAAGAATTTTCAAGACAAAGAAAAACAAATCAAGAAGAGTTTTTTGAAGATACAAAAAAATTTACAGATGGTTCAATAAAACTTTCTCAAGCTAGAGTAAATGCATTAACTGAAGAATTTAAAAATCAAAAAGCAATAAGAGAACAATTAACTGATGTTGCAATCAGAGGATTTGATAAAATGGAAAATGCTATGTTGGATTTTGCTGATGGAACAACAAAAGGATTTGATGGAATAAGAGACTCAATGAGATTTTTTATAAAGGATTTACAAAGAACAATGTTAAGAATGTTAGTATTTAATAAGATTAAAAATGCTATATTTGGAACATCATTTGCTACAGCAAATATGGGTGATATTGGTTCTAATATAATGGGAATGTTTGGTGGTGGAGGAGGAGGTGGTACATTTGGTGCATCTGATAGTTTTGCAAAAGGTGGCACAATGCAGAAAGGTAGGCCTTATCTTGTAGGAGAAAGAGGAGCAGAATTGTTTGTTCCTAATACTGGTGGCACTCTTATGAACAATATGAATACAAGAAATATGGGTGGAGGAGCAACAATTGTAAATCAAACCATCAATGTAGAAACAGGAGTTGCCCCTACAGTAAGAGCAGAAATTATGAATTTATTACCATCTATTAAGAGAGATACAATATCATCATTGATAGAAGCAAAAAAGAGGGGTGGTAATATTGCTACTGCATTTGCATAATGTCTAATTATTCTACAAGTTATCCATTAACAATGCCAACAAGTCCAAGCAATTTTAAGACTTCAACATTTACATTAGAGAGAAGAAGTGCAATATCAGAAAGCCCATTTACTGGGAAACAACAAGTACAATTGTTTAGTAATTTTAGTTTCTGGAGAGCACAATTGACATTGCCTCCAATGAAAAGAACAGATGCTGGAGCTTGGACAGCATTTTTTGCAAAATTAAGAGGAAGAAGTGGTACATTTTTACTTGGAGACCCAGATGGTAGTCAACAGGGAAGTGGTACAGGAAGTATTACATTAGCATCTGCAACGGCAGTAGGGAATACAAGAATATCAACAACTGGATACAATGAGGGTAATGGAACAGTTGTTTTAAAGGCTGGGGATTATATTTCTATAAATAATGATTTGCATTTAGTTATAGCAGATGCCACAAAATCTGGCACAAATGTAAATGTAGATATTGAACCACAAATTCGTGCTGTTCATAATTCATCAACAACAGTTGTTATAAGCAGTGCAAAAGGAGTTTTTAGATTAGATAGCGAAATCATATCTTGGGATGCAAATGAGTCAAGCATTTATGGTTTTAGTTTTTCTTGTAGCGAGGCAATATGACCAGAACACTCACAACTGCTGTAACAAATCTCTTAGATGATGATTTAGTAAATCCATTTATAGCAGTAAAAATTCCATTCCCAAGTGGTGCAATGAGAGTATGGACAGGATTAGGAGATATAACTGTTGATAGTGAAACATATTCTGGTGTTGGAAGTTTTTTAAGTTTGAGTTCAATTACAGAAACTATGGAAATCAAGGCAACTGGAATAACTATTAGTTTATCTGGTGTTCCATCTAATATGATTGGCTCATTATTAACAGATGAATTTCAAGGAGTAACTTGTGTTGTTCATTTTGGTTTTCTTGGCGATTCAAATGCAGTTACAGGAGTTATAAAAGTATATCAAGGAATTGCTGACAATTGTGATATTGCAGAAACAGGAAAAACATCAGTTGTTTCTTTTAACATAGAAAGTCGTTTAATATCTTTAGATGATAAAGTTAATAGAAGATATACAAATGAAGACCAACAAATTGACCATTCAACAGATACAAGTTTAAGATTTGTTCCAGCATTGCAAGATAAAGAAATAATTTGGGGTAGAGGATGATTGCATTTCTTCCAGCACTGATTGCTGGGGCATTGTCTGCCTCTGTAACAGTTGCCGCTAATTATTTTGCCACAACAGCTCTTATGGCTGGTGTGTGGGCATCTTTTGCAACATCTGCTGTATTAACCCTTGCAACAAGTTTATTAGCTCCAAAACCAGATTTAGGATTATTACAATCACAAAATGATGCTGTTCAAGATAGAAAACAGATGGTTAGAGCACCATTATCAGCAAGAAGAATTGTTTATGGAAGAAGTAAAGTATCTGGAACAATCGTTTTCATAGAGAGTTCTAATAATAATCAAGATTTATATATTATTGTAGCTATTGCTGGACATGAGATAGATGGTGTTGAAAGAATTTATGTTGGAGATACACCAGTTGCTTTTGATGACCATTTACCAACAGGCTTTAGAGATACAGTTCAAGCTAGTGAATTTCTTGGAAAATTAAAAATGCAAGTTCTTTTAGGAACAGACACACAAACATTACCATCTGATTTTACAACTAATACTGAATTAACAACAAATGACCAATTTAAAGGCATTGCTTGTATTTGTGTTAAATTAACATTTGACCAAGATGTTTTTCCTAACGGAATACCAACAATATCTGCAATTATAAGAGGCAAAAAAATCCTTGACCTTGAGAGACAAGCTCTTGGGCTGAGTCCAGATGTTATTTATACTAATAATCCAGCATACATTTTTAGAGATTATTTAAAAGATACTCAATATGGTCTTTCTGTTGCTGATAGTGAATTAGATGATGACCAAATAAAAGATGAAGGAGTATTTGCTAATGGTAATATTCTTCATGCAGATTTAGGTGATAATAGGCAGTTTCAAGCACAATCAGCAGATACTAATGCGAATACGACTAGTATGTTAGCTCGTATGCATTATATCCATGACGGAGCAAATATTACTTTACATGATGGAGATAGAATTAAAACTGTAACTGATGAAGATGGATTTTCTCGATTTTCAATAATGTACGTTATTATAAGTGATGGTTTAACAAAACTACATAATACAAATAGAAGAGCGCAATCTTTTAAATTAGCAAGTACTGCTACAAATTGGAAAAGAAGATTTGCTGATGTAACAATACAAGCTAGTGCTACAACTCTTTTTACAAGAGTTACAGAAATTAAATATAGTTGTGATGGAACATTATTATCAAGTGCAAGTCATAAAGACAATATAACTCAAATATTATCATCATGTGGTGGCTCTATGACATACACAGGAGGTGTTTTTCGTATGGCTGTATCAAGATATGTAGCACCAAGTGTTTCATTGTCTGATGATGATTTTGTGGGAGATATAGAATTAAAACCTAAAGTGCCAAGAAGAGATAGATTTAATGGTGTAAAGGGAACATTTATTGGTCCAGAAAATGATTGGCAAGGAGCAGATTTTCCAGCATTTCAACAAACAAGTTTTAGTAATGCTGATGGTCAAGTTATTTACAGAGATTTTACACAAAATATGTGTATATCTAATTTTCAAGCACAAAGAGTAGCAAAAACAATATTATTTCAATCAAGGAATGAAATTACTATGTCATGTGTTGTCAATCTTAAAGGATTGCAATTATTACCAAATGATAGAGTCAATATTACAAATACAAGATTTGGATTTACAAATCAGATATTCAAAGTTATGGATATGACACTAGGAACAACAGCAGATAATGGAATTGGAGTTAATCTTGTATTACAAGAGGATACATCACAAGCCTATGATTTTGATTCAAATGCAGAACAAGTTATAGTTGACCCAACACCAGATACAATATTGCCTACATTTAGAACAGTTGCTACACCAACTATTTCTTCTTTTACAAATGTTGGAGATTTAAATAATGATGGAGTTTTACTTTCTTCTGCAAAAGTTGTATTTGCAGAAAGCACTACTGGTTTTGTTAAAAAGACAGAAGTTGAATTACAAGTTAATTTAAATAATAATTTTTTAACACAAAGCACACAATCTTTAGCAAGTGGCATTACAGAAACAAGATTTGGTGGTTTAATCGTTGGTAGAACTTATAGAGTTAAAGTTACTTGTCATACAATACATGATGTAAGGAGTGCTACAGCAACTTCGAATAATCTAGTAATCACAGCAGATACTACAGCACCTAATATATTTACTGGATTAACTGCTACAGGAATAGGAGGGGGAGTTCTATTGGAGTTTACAAATCCAAGTGATGCTGATTTTAGGGGTGCAGAATTTGTCATGCAAACAGGAACAGGAAACCCAAATTCTGGTTCTCCAACAATAAATTTCTCTGTAACAGGAGCACCATCAAAAGCAATGAAAATAACTAGAGATGGTCTTACTGTTGGTACACAACAAAGATTTTGGATTAGGTCAATAGATTTTACTGGAAATACAAGTGCATTCTTCCCAGACAATGCAAATGGTATTACTGCAACTCCAATAGCTGGTGGTACTGATGTTAGAAATTCAAGTGGTACAAGTATTGTTTCAAATGGTGTTGCAACATTAGGTGCTCTCGGAACTGTTGACCAAATAACAAGTGGGAATAGTGGTAGTTTAATTGGAAATGATGCAATAGTAACAGCACATTTATCTGCTGATTGTGTAACTGCTGATGAAATATTTGTTGGTGATTTATCTTCCGTTTCTGCAACTATTGGAACATTAAGAACAGCAACATCTGGAGCAAGAATGGAAGTACATTCAGATAAAATTCAAGTTTTTGATAGCAATGGCAATGAAAGAGTTAGATTAGGTAATTTATCGTGAGTTATGGATTTAAAACTTTAAAGTCTAATGGTTCAATAGCATTTTCAACTTCAGATGTTACTTGGAATCAAGTTGCTTTTTTTCAAGTTAATGGTGGTTCTAGTGCAAGCAATACTTATTCTGTATTATCTGGAAAAACAGTATTGACTGTTCAAATGTTTATAGACCCACCCAGTACTTCTGCTAAATCTATTGCACACACAGTTTCTCAAAGTGGGAATACTATTAATGTATCTGGTGGCAATCAAAATACTTTAATCTTGGTATTAATGCAATGAGTTATGGATTTTTAGCAACAAATGATAACGGAAAAGTTTTAATTTCTAGCGAAACTAGAAATTTGCATTTTCTAGTCAAAAATACAAATCCTACAGTTTCTAATAGTGCTTCGGATTATGGAGGATTTAAAGAATTAACATATACAATTACTTCATCATATACTCCAGTACCATTTTTTACTATTCCTACAAATGATTATTATGGGATAGTAGGAGTTAAAAATACAAGTGGTACTACTTGGACAATAAAAATGATTAAATCTGGAACTGGAACTACATATCCAACTCTATATGTTTTTGCAGATGCCAGAGGTGTTAGTTCTACTGAAAGTTATGGTATGAAAGTTATGTTAAGCGACGGAACTGCATCTTTTGATAGTAGAAAAGAACCTTTAGCTGTTACAGGAGGAACATCAGTTACACATCCAAGTAATCCATTAACTACTGCTATTTCTGGTTTAAATGCTTTTCAATGTAGTAGTGGAACGACGCATAGCGAACACACTCCAGATAATGAAAGTTCTGGTCAAAATGTAGGAACACTATCTTCAAACCCAATATTTCATTATTCTTCTCTAGCACAAGCAGAAAGAAGAGCAAGTTTTTCTGGAACTACATCAACTTGCATTGGTTTTTCTTATGGAAGTTGTGTTGGTTTTGAAGAAACAGATGCTTTTATATCTACATATTGGGCATTTTATAGAGGTGGAATTAGATTAAGTGGAACTAATGTTTTTGCTGGGTGGATTACAGTCTTAGGTGGTTGTTTTTGGAGTACCAATCAATCGAGTGCTATATTAGGAATTGATACGAGTAACGAATCATCGGCTGGTGGTTCATTCCCTTATGATAATGAAACTCTTAATCTTGCGTCAACGGCTGTTATTGTTGCAGATGGTAATAGATATGACTGAAGTAGTAAAACCTTTTAAAATTCTTAATGTTAGAGAAGAACCAGATGGAAATCAAGGTGTACAATTTGAAGTTTTAAAAGCAACTTATGTAAATGAAGAAGTAACAAAAACATTAAAGATGAATACTTACGTTTCTGTACCAAAAGATGATGATATTGATACTTTTTTATTTAATTATTTATCCAAAGGAGGTTGGTTTTGAGTTATCATACTGAAACTTATTTTTCTGGTGAAAACAACAGAAATATGTATGAAGCAAATTCAAAGGAAGCAATAGAGATATTTGACCAAGTTAAAGCTAAATTTGATTGGGCAAAAAAAGATGATGCGTTTGCTATATCTTCTTCATTAGACCACGAAATTTTAAATGAGCCTGTAATTTCATTTACTTTAACAAGACCAGTTGTAGAAGCATTAGTTGGAATAGAATATGCTCTAATTACACGCAAATTCTGTATGAATAGTAAAACTTCTTTTATTAAAATTTATCCTATCTGGAAAGAAGATTATCCTAATTTTTTACCAAAAGGATGTACTGTTTTATTTAAAGGAGAAAATCGTGTTGAATTTGGCAGACCAGCACCTAATGGATTAGATGATTGGTATGATTGTTATTTTACTGGTGACCCAGCAACTATTGAAGCTCATTTTGAGTTATCTGAAAGAAGAGGAAAATATGATACTTTTTATGGAGTTACAGTTAAAGATGGTTTAGTAGTAAGGAAAAAACAATATATTTACGATAGTCCAACCATGTTTACAGATTGGGATGTTGTTCATTTAATACAAAAGAAAAGGCAAGGATTATGACAGTTGAACCTGTATTTTTTTGGAATTTATTATTAACTCTTGTAATTGCACCAGCAGTATTTATCTTTAGGGGATTACAACAAGAAGTAAAAAGGATAGATATTCTTTTAAATAAAACTAGAGAAGATTATGCCAAGAGGGATGATGTTACTCAAGCAATCAATCGGTTAGAGGAAAAAATTGACCGAATATTGGAGAAATTAAAATGAATTTATCAGAATTAAAAGACCAGTTAATAATTGATGAAGGTGTTAAATATGAAACATATTTAGACCATCTTGGTTTAAAAACTTGTGGAATTGGTCATCTTTGCAGAGAAGATGAGCCAGAATTTGATTTGACTATAGGTACTCAAATATCAGAGGAAAGATGTACAGAATTATTTGAGCAAGATATACAAAGTGTTATCATAGACTGTAAAAAAGTTTATGAAAATTGGGATGATTTGCCAGAAGACTGTAAACAAATATGCGCAAACATGATGTTTAATCTTGGATTGCCTCGTTACAGTAAATTTCGTAAGCATATTCAAGCAGTTATGGATGGCAACTGGAAGGAAAGTGCAAATCAGATGCGTCAAAGTAAATGGTATCATCAAGTTACAAATCGTGCAGAAAGATTAGCATTTAGAATGGAAAATATAGTTGATTAATGACATGGGTTTTATTAGTGTTTTTATCTGGTACTGTACAAGAATCGGTTTATTTCAATGATTTGGATTCGTGTCTTAGAATTGCATCAAAGATTAGAAACCAAAACTATGACTTGTCCCTCTCTGGAGATAGTAAGATATGGGTCAAAGCTTATTGCGTTCCTAAATCAGTTCCTAAAAAAGAGTAAGAAATGTATGAATACAAAATAAAAGAAGTTTCTAGGGTTGTTGATGGAGATACAGTTGATTTGATTATTGATTTGGGTTTTTCCTTAACAAAGAAAGAAAGAGTTAGATTAGCTGGTATCGACACACCAGAGAGCAGAACTAGAGATTTAGAAGAAAAAGAATTAGGAATTGAAGCAAAAGATTTCTCACACAAAAGATTATCAGAAGGGTCTAATCTAACTGTACAAACAGAAAAAGATGGTAAATATGGAAGAATGTTAGGTTGGATTTACATTGGTTCACAGAATGTGAACAAAGAAATGATAGAGAGAGGATATGCTTGGGAATACGACGGAGGCACAAAAGAAAAAGACCTTAATGCTTTAAAAATAAAAAGGGGATTAATTACTGAAGTATGAAATTAATAGATATAAGTTATAGAACTAATAATGCTGATGCCAAATGTTATGTCAGTAAAAATTTTAAAAATATGGATTATACTATTCAAATGGATTGTTTAAGTGATGCAATTAGTGAACTTGAAGATATTGCACAAAATTTAAGAAAAGAATATATGGCAAAGCTAGAAAAGAATGATAGAACAAACAGTTAATGGAACAGAAGAGCATCTTGAAGATGGTGAAATAATAATTGAAGAAGGGGCATTTACTGGTTTTGAAGGTAAAACAATTAACATAACAGATAGTTCTGGTAATGGAAGTGATGTTGAAGCTGGTATACAATTTATTTATCACATGAGAGAACATATTATAGATATAGGAATAGCAACTGTTTATGGATTAGTTGTATATGCTTTATTTTTATGGATAACAAAAACAATAAAGGGGTTTTAAGAGGGGGGTCTGCATGCGGGTGCCACCCTCCTCACCAGTTATGAGGGGTAATTGTTTAATTTAAACTTAATAAACTTTATTAAATTATTTATTTGCTAATATAATCTGCAATTATCCCTCACCAAACAAAGGAGTAAAATATGTTTAGTTCTATCATAGGTCCAATAAGTTCTCTTGCTGGAACATGGTTACAAGGCAAAGTAGACAAAGCTAAAGCAGAAACCGATATAAAGGTAGCTAAAGCACAAGCAGAAGCAGAAGTATATCGTACCGAAGCAACATCTGAAATGCTTATGGAAAAAGAATTAACTTCACAAATGGGTGATAGTTTAAAGGATGAATTTTGGACTTTTGTGTTTGGAGCAATACTTATCTGTTGTTTCTTGCCGTGGACACAGCCTTATGTAAAAGATGGTTTTGTGTTCCTAGACCAGAATTGTCCATCTTGGTTCTCTAACATGCTTTATATCGTGATTGGGAGTGCATTTGGAATGAGGTTTGGAAAACAAGGTCTGCAAATTTTAAAATCAAGAAATGCCAAAACTAAGTAATAAACAAAATTTAAGATTTGGAGGTTTGGTTGCTGTATTAAGTGGCAGAGAGCCTTATGATAGTATTTTTGAAGATTTGAAAGAACAAGGATTTGTAGGCAAGAGCCACAATGGTGTTTATCTCACACAAAAAGGAATGAATGAAAAAGACAGATTAGCAACTCTTGCTGGTTTGATGGTAGAAAAAGATAGAGCCTATGCCCTTAAATCTAAGAAAGACCAATAAATTCAGTTGGAAGTATACAACTGTTTGTATCTGTCCACAAATCTCTATCCCAAGTATTACATCCAAGCATTAAATTTAACATAATGAATATAAATAAATAAGAAATAAAAATTATTGTCATCATAATTGACAAATTTTTAAGAAATATCTTGGTTCTTAACATCATCTAACTCCTTAACAAAAATTTGATAGTAAATAGCATTTATAATTTCTCTAAAACTTTCTTGATTGTAATGTGAAATATCAATTTCCATAACAAGTGTTTTAAATCTTTCTAAATTTTCAATTGTTAGTTTTTTGTTCATTCTTTTCTCGCATCATAAAATCACACAACATAGCAACTCGAGGGGATATTTTTTTAGTTCCCTTCTCAAGTTGACATATCATACTTCTAGTTGCATACCCAAGTCTTTCGGCAAATTGTGCTTGGGTATATCCTAGTTTATTCCGAACTTTTTGAAATTCATTCGGTTGCATTGTTTTTTTCCGTAAAATAAGCATCTCCATCTCGTATCTTTGATTGTAGTGGTTCAATGATGGTTGCATTTATATCGTCAAGTTTATCTACAATGTCCTCAAGTGTGTCATCATAATAAGCAAGTGCACCTTGATTGATGTATTTAGAAATTTGCATACAACTATCATTAATTTTAGTTTTGATGTCTAGCATGATATTTTCATCATTCATTACATCGTCTTTGCATCCCTCTAGGATATATTTATTTGTTTCTGGCATATCGCCCTCCATGTTGTTTATGAGTATATATTAACATAATGTTTACTAATGTCAACTATTATTAACAATTTTTTCTAAAAATAATTTATCAACTGGGAAAATAGTTTTATTAAAGTCCTTTTTTTTCTCGTTATATCTATGAACATAAACATGAACATTATGTATTTCAGCAATTCTGCATCGTCTACCAGTTTTATTTAAATGTTGTTTTGGTGTAAATGGAATGATTACTTCAAGTCCTTTTTGTAGTTTCATTTTCTTTTTACCTCATAATCTCTATTATAAAAATCATCATAAAAATACAAACATAGTTTTCTGTGATAATGATGTTCAGACTCTGGCAAACAAGTATAATAGTTTCGCATAAAATCTTTAATGCCTCTGTCGTATAATTCGCATAAAACAAAATCTAAATAATCTTTGTTAGTTTTAGTCATGTGATTATTATTTTTATATTGTCTTAATATTGCTAATAAACATTCTTGCAAAACATCATAGTATTTATATTTTTCATTTGGGTATTCTTTTATTTTTTGTTCTATAAAATTACCTAATTCATGAAGTATTTTACTTTCCTTGTTAGCAAAAGTTTTAATCTTCAAACCAACATCTTCTAAAGCATCTTCACTACAATGTGGTCTTTCATCTCTGGTAAAATTAAATTCCATCCAATTATAAATTAATTTATTTTTCATTACTCCATCTCCCATCTATAAAAACAATGAGCATTAATACAAATTGTCGGTGTCATTGTGTTTGCCCATGATGGATAGACATAGTTAGCATGATAATGTGTAGCACCTTCAGAAAGGTCAATATAAAGACTTTCATGAATAACAGCATAAGAAATAGTTTTTGCCCATTCATATGCTTGAGTATCAGTTATAATTTCATCCTTTCCATCACAGTAAAAACTGAAGGCACATTTATGTTTAACCATTATGTCAGTTCCTTTGTATCTCAATCCATCAGTTACGACTTCACATACAGTATTTGGAAATCTCCAATCGTTAACACGATTTCTAATTACTTGAGCAACAGCAATTTTCCCAGCATCTGGTTCTCCTCTTGCTTCAAAGTAAATCGCATTGGCCATACAGACCAATGCAGTTGCAGTTTCTAAAAGAGCCATTAGTAATTCTCCTCTTCTTCATCTTTCCAATTATTGTAGAATTTTAATCGACCATTAGCATCCATGTTTTTATCAGTAAATTCTTTGATGTCTTTGATAAAATAAACTTCTTCTTCAAGAGTTTCGATTGTTATATCCGTGCCTATTGTTTCTCCTTGTTCATCAGCACAAAGTAACAAAGCCTTACCCCCAAGAGGTGTTGGATAATGTGGTCCCCAAAAACCTTTTGTATTTCGTAAGGCAAAGAATTTTTGATTTGCTTTGAATACACCTTCGTCATCCACATATAATCCGTCTTTAGGAAAATGAGTTTTTTCATATCGTGTAACAGTTGCAACATCAAAATGGTCTGCATCAATAAGCTTTAAAATATCTGATGAGTTATTAAAATCAATTTCTGTAAACGATTTAATATGTGGGTCAATCAATATTGCTCTCATTTTTTCTCTCCCACAAGTACATATTCAGCAAATGTTTTTTTGTTTTTGGTTACGTAATTTGTATTTATTTCATAATCAAATCGCAATCTGTGAATTACAGCAGATAATCTAAAGCATCCAAATAATTCTAATGCTTCTAATGGTGTTATAGTTTGTCCTTTTTTAAGGTGTTCTAAAATTCTGATGTCTTGAGTTTTTTCCATGTTGACCTCCTATATGTTAGCAGAATTTTGAGTTTGAAAATTAAGAACAGCAATATCTTCTTTGAGTTCTTGTATTACAGATGGTGGAAGTATATGCTTCTTTTCCATCTTTTCTATCTTGTTTTGTAGTTCTACAATTAAGATATTAGCAATTTCACATTTATTAATTAATTTTTGATTTCTAGTCATTTTTTTTCTTTCTTGTTGTTGTTATAATTATAATATAATATATCTGTTTACCTGTGTCAACACATAAGTTAAATTTTTTTCCAAATACATAAATCTCTTTTAAGATTTCTGAAGTATTTTTTAATTTCCCAAAAAGTACCCCAATAAAATTCTGAATTAATTTCTAAAATCATTTCATCTAATCTATTCATTTTGTTTTCCCATGTAGTTGTTAATTAATAGTAACATACTTGTTCACCATTGTAAACAATAAAAACAACAAAAATGAACTTTTTTTTTAAAAATATTTAAATTAATTTAAAATTAGTTGTTGACAATAGTAAACTTATGTGATACTATTAATAATAATAAAAATTTAACAACAAGGGAAAACCTATGAAATATGATTATCAAAAAAAATATTCAGAATATTCAGATTCTGATTTAATTAGATTTCATAATAATGCAAGAATTACTTATTATGGATGTATCGGACATTTTAAATCTCAACAAAATGAGGGCATAATGTCCATGATTGCAAGAGAACTCAAAAATCGAGGAATTACAGAAATTCCAGAATTAAAAGAGGAGGGCGAAATTGGATACAATGGAGATGGTGCTTATTAATTATTGATAATAATAACCATTGTGATATGATGCCTTCAACAACACATGGAGGCATTATGTCATTTACTGCACTTGCATGGGTATCTAACCAATCATGCAAAAACTCAATCAATAAATTAATTCTTTACTTGTTGGCTAATTATGCCAATGAGAAAAATGAAACTTATCCATCGTACAAACATTTGGCAAAACTAGCAGAATGTTCAGAAAGAACTGCAATGAGGTCTGTTAATGAACTTATTGCATTAGGATTAATCACAAAAGAAAAACGATTTACTGATGATGGAAAACAAACAAGTAATAAATTCATTCTAAACATTAGGGGTGTCAAAAACAACACTGAGGGGGTGTCAAAACAAACACCCAATACTATAAGAGATATACAAAATAATAATAGTAGTATTGTGGATAATGGGGATAATGTTCTATTTGACCAATGGTGGAAAGAATATCCAAGAAAAGATGGTTCTAAAAAGAATGCTTTACAATCATTTATAAAATTAAAATCAGAAATTAGTTTTAATGATTTAATGATAAAGACTAAAATATTTGCACATCAACAAAAAAATACTGAAAAAAGATTTATTCCTCATGCAACTACATTTTTAAATCAAAAAAGATTTGAAACTGTTGAAAATGTTGATACTATGAAATCCAACAAAAATAACCTTGCTGGGTAACAACATGAAAAATTTATCAGATTATGGTATCAAATTAAGATACAATTCCGTAGGAAATCAAAAATTAACTTGTCCTCAATGTTCACATACACGAAAAAATAAACATGACCTTTGTTTATCCGTAACTGTAAATCAAGATGGTTCATCAGTTTGGAAATGTCATAATTGTGAATGGACTGGTGGAATAAATAATGAAAACAAAAATTATAATAAAAATTTTAAAATTGTTCCAAAACCATTAAAAAAACCAGACAATATGGATAAACCATATAAATTTTTTCAAGACAGAGGAATAAGCAACAAAACTGTTGATGATTTTAATATATATGAAAAATTGTTTTACTTTGGGGATGGCAATAAAAAATCAATTGTTTTTCCATACTATGAAGATGAAATATTAGTTAATAATAAATATAGAAGTTATGATAAAGAATTTCGTCAAGAGAAAGATGCTAAAAGAACTTTATTCAATATTGATAGAGTTAAAAAATATTGGTCTGAAAATAACAAGTTTGTCTTATTTGTTGAGGGCGAAATGGATGCCTTATCATTTTATGAATGTGGCATTGAATATGTTACATCGTTGCCAGATGGTGCACCTAAAGAAGCAAAATTTGTAAAAGACGATAAAAGATTTCAAGCCTTAAATAATGCACAATGGTTACATCAAGCAGAAAGAATTATAATTGCTGTTGACTCTGATGATGCTGGTAATGCTTTGCATTTGGAATTAGTTCATAGATTTGGAAAAGATAAATGTTGGGTTATAGATTGGTCAGATTATTCTGGTTTTCATGATATAGAAATTAAAGATGCCAATGAATATTTGATGGCACATGGAAAAGATGCACTTCTTGAAATCGTAACTAAATATGTGAAACCATATCCAGTAGATGGAATTTTTACTGCAAAGGATTATACAACAGAAGTAAAGAATATTTATAATGGTAATATATCAAGACCAGTTTCAACAGGGTTTAAAAATCTTGATGCAATATATAAAGTAATGCCATCCACATTTACATTGGTTACTGGTGTTCCCAATCATGGTAAATCAAATTTTCTTGACCAACTTTTAATTAATTTAAGTCAACAACATAAATGGAAATTTTTGATATTTTCACCAGAACATTCAACAGCAAATCATATAAGAAGGTTATCAGAAAAGATAATAAATAAACCATTTGATATTGGTCCAAATGAAAGAATGAGTAAAGATGATTTGCAAAGAGCAATGGATTTTCTTGATGATAAATTTTATTTTATAGAGAGCAAAGAAAATATACCAAATATTGAATGGATATTAAACAGGGCAAAACAAGCTTGTTTTAAATATGGAATAAATGGAATTGTTGTTGACCCATATAATGAGATTGACTCAACTAGAAATACTAACAAAAGAGAAGATGAGCATATAAGAGATTTAATTGCACATTGTAAAAAATTTGCAAGAACACATGAAGTAGCTTTTTGGATGGTAGCACACCCATCAAAGATGCAACGAACACAAGAAGGAGTTATCCCAGTTCCAACTCTTTATGATGTTAGTGGTTCTGCACATTGGAATAATATGAGTGATGTTGGTCTTGTTGTTCATAGAGATTTTGAAACTAATCAAACTAGGATTATAACTAGAAAAGTAAGAGAACAAGGATTGTATGGACATATAGGTGAATGTTTTTTTAAATATGATTTATCAACTCATACATATAAGGAAGATAGAACAATAGAGACTTCGCAAGATTATTATTGGCAACAAGATTAAAATAATATATAGTATATTTAACCAAAGTAATTTGGTTTTCATGTTGTTGTTAAAGGGGGGTAACATTTATTTAATTAGGTGTTACCCTTTTTTTTAGGGGATATAACATACATGGAAGTATGTTTTCATGCCTCTAGTGGTCTTTAAAACAAGATTTATTTAGGTATTTTATGTCAAATTACAGTATTGAGCAATTATATGACTTTATAGCACCAGAATATGAAAGTCTGCGAAATGAACCAATTAACTATGTAGAAGATGAAATTATATCCAATATGCTTTCAGTTCTAGGTGGTAAGAAAGTTCTTGATGTTGGATGTGGTACTGGCAATCTAATTACACTTGGTCAATATGAACCAGAACAGTATCTTGGTATTGATATAAGTGCAAACATGATTAAAGAAGCAAAAAGATTTTATCCAAATTATAATTTTAAAAAACATGATGCTAGAGAAAAGATAAAAGGTAAATATGATTTGATAGTTTCTATATTTGGGCAAATCAATTATTTTGGTATTGATGAATGGTTAAATATTATAAAAAGAAATCTTAGTAAGAATGGTAATTTTTATTCAATAATGTATAGCAATACATATAAACCAAATTATGTAAATGGTCATGCAATACAATATTCCGTTGATGACATAAAGGGAAAACTAGAGCATCTTGGAATATTGCATCGCATTGTTGGTCTGTCTTTCTCGTCTGATAGTGGGAAAACATTTAGACAAGAGTTACAATTCCAACAGACCATCATGGAACTTAATCAAACAATCGGTTGTCGATATTGGGTAATTTTGGGGAAGAATGTTTAAATCTTTGTGGCACTCTCCCATTTCCAGTATCGTGATTATAAGAATGTTCCAATGCCTCAGTTAGATAATTCATATCTAAACCGAAGTCCTTGTATCCTTGTTTAATGACATTATAGTACATTTCCATAGGTGGATTTATATTATAACTATTCATTTTATAGGATAGCATTCTTTCATTACTTGGTGTTTTAAAATATATCTTTCCATAGAGAGTTGGATAACCCTCGTATCTATCTAATGCTTCTTCACAATCATCAGTTATTTTCCAAATGCCTACAGGCACAGATGAATTAGCATCTTCTATAATATCAGCAACCCCTTTGAAAACAAGTTTCCATCCTTTTAAATTTAATGTTCCATAAGGTTTTGCTTTTGGACATCTAAGTTGCATTTGTTCAATATTGAGATTGCTCCCATATCCTAAATAAAGTTTCATATTGTTGTCCTCCCTTCAAGAGTTGCAAAGTGATTGTGTCTATCTACAAGATAGGTTCTAGTTGGAGTATCTATCCCTGAGTAAAAATTCTCTGGTTCTTGGTTCTCCAAATTGAAAGTTGAATTATAAAAAAGTACAAAATCAGAATTTAAAACAAATTCTTCACTCTTTATGTATTGTCCATGAAAATAAAAATTAGTTAATTCTTCAGAAGTTTTTGTAAATTGTAATTCATTATTCTCATTCAAGAAATTCCATTTTTGTCCGCCAGAGTATTTAACATTCCATCCTTTTTTAGCAAATAACATTTTGATTTCCCCAAAAGAATTAGAAGTATTTTTTCTATGGGTTTTTCTAATGTCAGAAGTTCTGTCATTGTTAATAGTCTCATTTACAAATCCTACAAGAAATGAAAGCCAATTTAAAATCTTTGTGTGGTCCATTGTACCAGAGTGTTGTCTAAATTCTAAAGTTCCATATTTTCTCAAACTCTCAAGATTTATTTTCTTATATCTAGTCCTTAACAATGACCACATTCCTCTCAAACTTCCATCATAATTATTGACTCTTCTTACATCATTTCTTGAAATTTCAAGGCAATACATATTATTGCTATCTCTTCTTGATATAGGCATAATCAAATCAATATCATTTTTATAGTCAAAATATCTTTGAAAAATCTTTTTGATTTGTTCTGTAGTCATTCCATCCCATTTAAGATGAATATGAAGTCCACAAGTTCTGTTAACTTCTATATTTTCCATTCTGTTAAGTGATTGACAAATTCTAGTAATTTGGTCAAAAACATTTTCTTGATTTAAAATTGGTGATACAAGTTCTGCACCATTTGTTGAACCATCTCTCACAATTTTCCAATAAGGAGTTGTATTATGAGTATATCCAACATCATTAAATTCAATATCAGTAATTTCATTTCTTAAATGATTAAGAACATTTTGATTTGACTCTCTGACAGTTTCAATTTCAATTCCAATTGTCATTCCTAAATCTTCAATTATGTTTTTAATATTTAAATTTTCCATTTTTTTGTTTTCCCTAAATCTTTATTATGATTAACAGTAACATAATAATTTACTCTTGTAAACATCTTTTTTAAAAAAAAACAACTATTTATCTATATTATTGATTTTATTGAAAAAAAATATGTGTTGACAATGGGAAACATAAGTGATACTATAAGAAATAATTAATTTTTTTGGAGAACAACAACATGGATAAAAAAGAAAAAAAATTAATCAAAAGAATTGATATGGCACTTCATGTTCAAGAACTTTGTGCTGAACATAAAATTACTGTTGACTATCAATCTTTAGATGAAAATGTACCTAGATACATGGCTAATATAAATGCAAAAAGAATTCGCATAAGACCTACAAAAAATACAGGTTATTATGTTTCTGCTCTGCATGAGATTGGTCATGTTGTTTGTCAAAACAGAAGCAAACTAATCAATGGGTCATATATTTATGATTTGAATAATGACTCAAATGATGAAGATATGACTTTATCATATACAGCAAATGCTAATTCAAGAATAGAATGTGAATTACAAGCATGGATTTATGCTTTCTCAAATGCTCTTACATGGACAACAACTGCTGAAAGAATAATGAGAAGAGCAATGGACTCTTATGGATGGAGACAACCACATAAAGACTTGTGGAGCCAATTGACAGGCATTCCATTTGAAGAGGGAGAGATTGCAATTGCTGAAGAGATAAATATTCTTCAACAATCTATAAGCCATGAAAAAGAAACTTCTAAAAGGATATTGGCTTATGGATAATATATTATTTGCAAATCAAGTTCTTGCTGGATTATCTAATCCGGCAAGGGGTCTTGTTGCCTTCTGTACAAAAAGGAGAGCTGGTAATCGAGATAGTAATTCAAATGCAGAAATGTCAAGAAGAAAAAATATGCGAGATATTGCTGATGCTCAAAAATTTTATGTCGATAGAGAACTTGTAAAAACTGCTGTTCAATTATCATTTTCAAAACCAAAAGAATTTATTGAATTAGTACAAAGAGCAAAACCATGTTTCAATAATCTCTGGTTAGAATGGGATGAAGAATATAGAGTTGATTGTTTGAAAGAAGAAGTATTGAAAACACTTGACCCAAAATATCATGAAATAATTGACCCATCAAATAACAAGATGGAAAAAATTGGTTATCATATTCAACAACTACATGGCAAACCATTCTATACAATGTATGGTGCTGATAGAAAATTTGAACATAACAAAATCTATATATCAAGAACTGGATTTTATTTTACCAATGATGAACATTTATTATCAGACGAATTTAAAGAAAGAGTTGATTATGACAGAAATAACCCATCTTGGTTAACTGAAGATAGATACAAAATAATTGGTAAGATGATGGGTAAATCCTATGTTGCTCATTATTTTAATTCATTAGGTTTGTTTGAGGAATATGTAAGTAGAACCCTTTATGACAAAGTTACTAAAATTCCAAATGAATTACTTACATCAAAAGACAATTTGGATTTGAAAAGGGTCATGGATTTTTGCTTGGATAGATTTGAAACTGCTCAATCAATAGGGCAAGAAATGTTTTTGACAGATAAACAATTTGCCACAGGGTATGATTTCCATGAAATGTCAACAATTGTTGATGGAGAAACAACTGCAATGGACGGAGATTTGAGATTTCTTGTTTGTGTTTTAGGATTACTAAATTATGACCACATCAAATACAATGATGCCAAGACAAGTCCAAAGATAAGACATTTAAGATATGGTGTTCAAGCACCTAAACATTCTTACAAACTTATCACAATTGATTTACCTCATAACATCAGAAAAGTTTACAAAGGAATAACTACAGGTATGGGAAGTCCAAAGGCTGAACACATGAGAAGAGGACATTGGAGATTAACTAAATACAAAGATGGTACGACCAAGAGAATTTGGATTAAACCAATGAAGGTTGGGAATAAAGAATTTGGAACTATTGAACACGATTATATTTTAAGAGGTAGAAAAAGAGATAAATTGTTGACATAAGTAAACAGACATGATACAAATAATAATAAACAACAACTATGAAAGATAAAAAAATGAAACTAAATTATGTAGAAAAATTAGATAAAATTTTGTCAGATTGTGGATATGTTCACACTTATGCAGAAGTATCTGGTCTTGAAGAAGTATACATTATTCAAAAAGATGGCACTTGTATTTTCGATGATTTTGTTTTGAATAAAGAAGAATACAAAAGAGAAAGATTAAAACTTCTTGATATTTACAAATACAAAAAAGAACATACGAGGTATTTGTAATGAATAGATTTATCATTGAAAGAAACCCACGATTAATTGCTAAATCATTATGCGACCAACACATTGTAAAAATGCCAACAGAAGAAGCACAGATGTTGTGTACTACAATCTGGCATTATGCACCAGATTATGCAGAAGAACACAATCTATATAAACCAGTACATCAAAAACATCCATGTACTTTATGGGCAATGGAAAATGCTTCTAACTTCTATTTTGCTCATCAACTTTATGTTTGGATGTGTCAAGAGTATACTATTAGATACAATAAAATACATGGTGCAAGTAAACATTATGTTTCATTGTTTAATGCTATGAAATTTTTACCAGAAGGGGAACAAACTCAACACCCTCAATGTTTTGGCAAATATGAGATATTAAAGACTGAAGAGTTTTATCCTATCAATGCTTACAGAATGTTTTATGTGTATGACAAAACATTTGCTAGATACAACAATGGTAGAGATAGACCAGAATGGTTTATTGATTGTTCTTCTTTGACCAAGCACTAGTTGCCATAAATGTTGCAAGTATACCAAGATTTGCAACAACGAAGGTAGATATTAAAGAAGTACATAATTGAACTCTTGTATTTGGTATTATAGGACTTAGAACTAACAATATAACTCCTATAACACTAATCATTGAAACCCATGCCATCATTCTGATTTGGTCATCTTTTTTATCATTATTTTCAAGACGAGTTAATCTTTCTGCTAATTCTAATTCATCATCATCAACAATGCCATCATTGTTAAGGTCTAAATCATTATACTTTGATTTTGTTTGTAATTTTTTTTGTGTCATTTAAAACTGTCCTTTATACTTCTAATTACATTTTTTAATGTAAATGGTTTTTCATTTGGTCTGTATTTACATTTTATTTGTCTTGGACATTCACCAGCACCAATTGGTACATATTCATTCCATTGAGTATAATTAGCACCAACATAAATACAAACCCTTGTTTTGTTTTCTAGTAATTGTTTAGCTAACCTACAAGTAGTATGCTCTTTATCTCTAGCAAAAGTTACAATTGCTAAAAATGATATTACACAAAAGAAAATTAAAAAATAATAAATAATATTGTAAAGCATAATCATTAACTTACACTCATGGTAATTAACCAAATCATCCATCCAAGAGCACTTACACCCACAAGACAAGCTAATCCCATAATCGTATAATCTCTAATCATTCGTTTTTGCTCTGCTCTAGCATAAATTGCCTCTTGTCTTGCTTTTCTTATTCTGCCTTCTTCTCTTAACAAACCTTCCCAACCAGCAAGACCATAATGACCAACAATCCAGTTTTTAAGTTCTTCTCTTTGTTTCTGAACTTTTATTTTTGCACTATAACTTTTCATAGCAACTTCTTCGACAGAACCATTAAATAATTTGTCAAAGGTTGACGGATTACTAGAACTCTTATTTATATTATCAATATCAGAAACAGCACCCATCCATTTACCAATGGTTTCAGACATTTCTTCAATATCTTTTCCATGTTGGATAAGTTTTTTTATTTGTGAATATGTTTGACTAGCAACTGTAACAGCAGTGCCTAACGTAATTGGGTCTATCATAATCCTCTCTATGACAACCCATCTGGGTTATTAGTATACTTCTGTAATTATTAAAGGTGGTTTATAAGTTTCTAAAATTTTCTTTTTTAATTTATAAACTGGTGTCCTTGTTGCTTTTGATTTTACATCTTCCAATATATAGGTATTTGTAGTTTTATCAAGATATTTAAAGTCGCCAATGTAATGTCCAATTTGTTTTCCATTGACTATTAATGGTATTCTAGGTTGGCATTCAAGTTGGTTTATAACTCCGATTTTTTGCATTTGTTGAAGTTCTAAATATCTATTTGCTTCTTTTTTTGAATCAAAAGTTATATTATCTATTTTTGTTTTTACTGCATTGAATTTATTATATTTTTTATACATTTTTTTTATTTACATTTATGAAATTGTATTATATAGTAAACACAGAATGAACCTACGAGGTTGGAGATAAATTATGAATACATTTGAAAAACACAACATATCCTATTTATCCCCAAGTACCATAAATCTTTTCATATCTCAACCAGCATTATGTATGTTGAAATTTGCTGGTTATACAGATGATGAGGTTGGGCCCCCAGCATGGAGGGGAACTGCTGTTGATAAAGCAGTTGGGAAAGGTGTTATTGAGGGATGGGAATTAGAACATTTAACAGAAGATGCAACAACTTCTTTTTGGGATGAGTACTCAAAATATCCTCATGTAATTACACCAAAAATTGGAGAGAAAGCAGAAAAAGAAGCTAAATTAATACCACCTATGATTAAGAATGCTATGGATTTTTACAAACCATTAGGGAACGTACAATCAATACAAGGCAAGATTAAAATGTTTTTTGATGATATAGAAGTTCCATTCATAGGATATTATGATTTAGAATATGAGGACACTATCAGAGATACTAAAACTGTTTCAAGAACAATGTCTGGTATTGCAAATAGTGCTAAGAGACAAGTAGCTATATATTCATTTGCCAAAAACAAAGAGGCATGGATTGATTATGTAACTGCAAAAGAGGTTCGGTCATTCAAATTAGAGAATGCTGAATACTGGTTAAAACAAGTAGAGATAGCATCACATTCAATAAAAAAAATACTGTCATTTTCAGATGACATATTAGAATGTTGTCAACTTGTTTACCCAGATTTAGACCATTGGATGTGGTCTAAAACCATGACCAACAATGCGAGAACTGTTTGGGATATGGACAATCCAAAATTAAATGCAACAACGGAGAGATAAATGACTATAACTGTATTAAAAGCTATTGAGAAAGCTAGACCTAATTTTAAGGAACTCAAAAGGAGTGGAGAAAATTCATTCTTTAAATCAAATGGTGTTTCACATAGATATTCAACATTAACGGATATTTTTGATGCTTGTTATTCTGCATTGCTAGCAGAAAATCTTACTATTGTTTATCAGATTAAAACTGATGGACATGAAAACAGAACTGATAATATTATTGTAACTAAAATTGTTAATCTTGAAACTCAAGAAACATTGCAATCAGAGTCAACACTTGGAACTCACAATGTTAAAACTCAAGAGACAGGTTCTGCTATTACATATTTGAGAAGATACCATTTACAATGTTTGCTTAATTTGGAAGCAGACTTTGAAGATGATGGTAATATTGCAAGTAAAAACAATTCAAAAGATATTACTAAAATTGTTGATAAAGAAAGTCTTGTTATTGATTATGACTATCTTGGTTCACCATACAGAGTATTTGGAAAAGATGGAAACATGAAACAAACATTTACTGATGTTAAATCATGGGGATTACTTATCAAAACAATGCCAGAAAGAAATACAGAAGCAAATATAAAAGAAATTGCTAGGATTAAAAATGGTGTTGAGAATGACACAACAATGTCAGAAAAAGTAAAAGAAAATTTATTAAATTCAATTGGTCAACTAAATGGAGGTAATAATGGCTGAATATGATAACACAAATAAAGGTGCTTTGTTTAATGCACATAATTGTAAAATTAAAGGACAAGGTGCTATACACATTGGTCAATCTCCGTCTGATTATGTCTTGGTAGAAGAACAGACAAAACATGGTCAAACATTTCTTAATCTTTATGTTAAATCAGCAAAGATTTTCAAAAACGAAAATAAAAGAAATGATGATGATGCTGATATGAGGGGTACAATAGAAAGCCATTTAGGAGAGTTTAGGATATGGTTAAGAGAAAAGACAAGTAAGAATGGCAATCAATTTATTTCATGCTCTGTTGCCCCTAAAAAAGAGAAAGAAGGTGGTTTTTAATGGCACAATATAGAAATAAATCGCATTTAGTTTGGATTTCTCAACAACCATGTGTCTTAAAAAAATTTGGGGGGTGTAAATATGGTGTTCAAGCACATCATTTGTTAAAACCAATTTATGGTCAGAGAGGTATGGGAATGAAAGCAGATGACAGAAATGCTATACCTCTTTGTTATCAACATCATCAAGAATTACATTTGATGGGTAATGAGACAAAATTTTTTGAAAAATATACTGACATCCATCAATTCGGTCAAAAACTTGTTGAGATAATGTGGTATTTAAGTCCACTCAATAAGGCATTTAAAAAATGATAACTGATGAAGATGTTGAAAAGTCTATTGATTTTTTACAAACAAGCGCTCTAAAAACTGCACAAGCAAAAGCTAATAGAATATATTTAGATGAATATAGAAAATCTTTGAAGGCAATGATAATGAAAGAACACCAAGAGTTGCCTGTGTCTGCACAAGAAAGAGAAGCCTATTCAGATGCTAGATATTTAAATCATTTAAAAGCAATACGACAAGCAGTTCAATTAGATGAGCAATTTAGATTTGAGAGAGTGCACCATGAAGCAAAGATAGAAGCATGGAGAAGTCACTCTGCAAATATGAGAGCAATAAAAATATAGGAGAATAACAACATGAAAAAAATATTTATTGTCTTTTTACTTATAGGATGTTCAAGCGACCAAATCATTGTTGCTGATTTACGGATGTCAAAAGAAAAAGCACAACTCTTTCAAAGAGACCTACAAGAATGCAAAGAATTATCACAACAGGCAAAGAGTATATTTAAACCAAATGTTACAATCATGACTGAAAATTGTTTAGAGGGAAGAGGTCATTCTATAATTAAATAATTGACTAATAAAAATTGTATGCTAATCTTATAAAATAAAAACATACTCAAATTTCCTCCCAAGAAATGAGAATTACTTAACCCCCTTGTCTCGCATATGCAAGGGGGTCTTTTTTTTAAAAAAAATTAAAATAATTGTTGACATTTGTTTACTATAGTGTATTATATAATTATAAACAAAGGGAAAACAACATGGAAAAATTACAAGGACAAAATATAGATAAATTACCATTATGTGGAGTTTTATCTGTTTCGATTGCATCAAAAAAATCTTTATCTGAAACTTTTGACACATTTAAAAAATTAAACAAAAAAGCTAATAATTGGAAAGGCAGAACAAATCACAAGGAGAGATTAAAAGTCTTAAAACATTATAAAGTAAAATGTAAAGATTTTAGACTTGGAAAAATAACTCTTAAAAATTTTACAGACCAACATACTGTAAAGGGAAAAATCTATATGATTACAACAACAGGGCATATTCAAATTGTTCAAGATGGAATGATTACAGACCAAAGAGGAACAAAACCAATATCAGAATATTGGGGCAAAGATAAAAGATTAAATCATATTCAATTAGAAATAATTTAATTTACTCATCATAAACTGCATTTATTCCATTATATCTAGGTTCATAGGTTGTCGATTGGCTACTAAAATATCTAGTTCTATATGCATTTGGTTTTCTTGTTTTAATTATGTTTTCTTTAGGTTTTAAAATTATTTCTTGAGTATTAAAAATATTACTACATTCTTCACATTTTCTTCGTCTATAAATAGCATCTTTTAACTTAAAATTCCTTGAATCAATTACTTTGCTTTTAGGACAATTACAATTTGGGCATGTTACCATATTAAATCCTTGATAAAATAAAATTACTATAGTAAATATATTATAGTTTAAAAAACCAAACAAGGTATATTTATATGAATATAGAACTCAGAAGAGTTGAAGATTTAAACCCCTATGATAAAAATTCCAGAGTACATTCAGATGAACAGATTGACCAGATTGTAGACAGCATCAAAACATGGGGTTGGACAATCCCAATACTTATAGATGAAGAAAATACTGTAATTGCTGGTCATGCGAGGCTTTCTGCTGGACAAAAACTAGAATATGGAGAAATACCATGCATTGTAGCAAAAGGATGGACTGAACAACAAAAAAAGGCTTATGTGATTGCTGACAATAAATTAGCAGAAAACTCAAATTGGGATATGGGTATATTTTATCAAGAGTTAAAAAGTCTTACAGAAGATGGATTTGATTTAAAACTTGTAGGTATAGATGAAAATTTTCAATTAGATTTTACCAATGACTATACTCCATCAATTAATTTTGGAGAGGTTACTGAAGATGACATTTATAAAGCACAAGAAAATCAACAACAATTAGGCAATCAAGAAACTCATACACAAACTGTTTACTGTCCAAAATGTATGCATGAATTTGAAATATCTGGCAATAATTAATGAAAATAATAATAGGTACAGTTCCATCAAGAACTGAGTATCATTCATATTTGAAAAAAAAATTACCAAATGCAATTTGGATTTTTGACCATAATCGTGACGGTGCCATGAGCACATACAAAAAAAAATTGGTAAAATTACAGA
>MDTG01180123.1_pt1 | contig 32788 bp, 26 predicted proteins | sample 811421 | NCBI WGS metagenome assembly MDTG01 (sample SAMN05326645, study PRJNA326480) | marine metagenome | isolation source: seawater | place: Pacific Ocean: South East | collected 2011
AATCAGATTCACTGCATTGGCCAAACCCGTAATCCATAAGCACGCCAAACCAAAACCAATCCAACTCGGAAAAGTAAGAGACCCAATACCAATAATTTCGACCGTCGAGAAAGAAAGGTCGGCAAACCAAACCACAATCCCCACAGTAATAAATTCGCCTAGTAGCTTGATCCGAGGAGATAAGCGACTCAGATCATCCAGAACACCTATTCCAAAAATAACGAGCGAACCCAAAATAATGATCCCAGCAATAGGGGCGGCTCCCCACAAAGCAGCTCCCAAAGAGGGAACGGTGAAGCCACCAATCATCAGAATAACCAAATATGAACCCAAGACAGCCCCACCCCCTAATCGGGGGATGGCATGTTGATGAACTTTGCGTGCACGTTGGGGGCAATCAACGAACCCACCCCTCAGAGCCAAATTACGAATCACAGGAGTAAGAACGCATGTCATGAATGCTCCCAACACGAAAAGACTATAGATAGAGGGTGTCACTAAACCATGGATTTCATACAATAATTCAAAGGAATCGTCAACCGAAGATCATAACTTGCCAAATGCCTAAAATTTAATTAATTCAATCCCCCAAAAGCGGTAACTCAATTTGAAAAAGCGTGAGAAATCGCACATTGGAATAATTTGACAAGTATGAATGTATGACTGTTAGCTTGTGAAATTAAGATGCCCCGACAACTCACGAGGGGGCTCGGGGATTCCTTTGAAAATTTGCCAAACCAAGGAAGAACTTGGAAACAAAACAACCCATACTGTCACGAAAATTACAGCGAAGTAATTGAAAATACTTTGATTTTCTACATACCATGCTTCAACAAATCCCTTGTAAGGAGCAATTATGTTATCGTAAAATTCGACTGATTCCTCCGTTTCGGCAAGAATATTTTCCTCATCACGAAAAACAATTGGGCCGAGCCCTGATAACCCAGGGCGAGTTTTGGTAATGATTTCTTTAAGGTGTTCGGGGAAAACATCAAAACACCGCTGGGTCTGAGGGCGCGGACCGACAACACTCATATCACCAAGCAAAATGTTCAAAAGTTGAGGCAGTTCATTGATTTTGGTTTTGCGCAAGAATTTTCCGACAGGAAGAACTCTTGGGTCACTTTTCAAAGTCACCGTGCCCGATCCCAATTTAGGGCTATCCTTGAGCATGGTCGCAAACTTGAATAGGTTAAATGGTACAGCACCCTTACCTACCCTCTTTTGAAGAAAGAAAATCTCACCCTCTCCCGTTAGTTTCAGAACAACTATTATGGGTACAAGCAAAGGGCACAGAACAAACAATGCCAACAGAGAAAAGAGTATGTCGAAAAATCTTTGCACTACATCCTTTGGTCCAAAAACTTTCCGGTTTCTTTATGACCAAAATCGGGAATCATTTCATGGAATAAGTTCACAAAATCTTCCCTTTTCCAAATTTGGGATGAACTGATTTGGTCTATTCGTCTTTCGAAATGCTCTAGCTTTTCTTTGTCATGTGTCGAACTGTTTTTTATGACACCAATTGAAGAAAACCTATCCAAATTCAAAATCTCTTCAGCTGTAAAAAATTCTTCGAAATCTTTCTCGCCAGTGGTATCGCTTTCAAAGAAAAAACAAGGCCACTTCTTTTGTTTTATTAATTCAGAACATCGATCTCGAGCTACGTCTTCTGTCTCGCATTCGAAGGGTTCATATCCAAGTTCCTGCAAATACTTTCCGGCTATCTCCGAGAAACTGACCAGATGCAATTTCTCGCTTAATTTAGGGAAAAAGATTTCACGATTGTCTCCGAGCAAACCTGTAAGCAAACAAAGCTCCCCAGATTCTTGGGGAGTAACAAAATAACGTTTCACATCGCTTGGAGCGGAAATCGGTTGTCTCTTGGCGAAACGCTGATTGAAACCGTGGAGTAGAGATCCATCCGAAAAAGCCACATTGGCAAATCTTGCCATAGACAAATTTTGAACGAGACTTTCCCTCATCAGGAACATCTCCATGATCCGCTTACTCCCCCCCATCATGTTGACCGGGTTCGCCGCCTTGTCCGTCGAGACACAAAAGTAATTTCTTAGCACCGAGCCAGATGCCATTCTGAGAGTTTTCAGAGTGTTAAAGATATTAACTTCGATCATCCGCATCAAAGTATACGGATCCTTTTCACTTCTGACATGCTTCAGGGCCGACAAGTTAAAGACATAATCGTAAGGACCTTCGGCGGCAAAAAGAACATCGAACTCGGAACTCCCGCAATCCACTGCAAAGGTTTTGAATTCACCATCGATATACCCCAAGGTGCTCCGAATGTCTCGAACCAATTCGACCATATTGTTTTCACTAATATCAACAACATGCAAGGCCTTCGGATTGCGCTTGAAGACTTCACGAGTCACTGCTTGCCCGATTGAACCCGCCCCTCCTATTACCAGAAAACGAGATTCTTCAACCAAATCCCTCAACTTATCTTTCAGACCATTGAGATCACTATCAAAAAGTGGTGAGGTTCGTCCTATCAAATTGAGCACATCCATTACAGGCAAATTAAGCGATCGGTAAATCCTGTCGATACAAAGTGGAAGATTGCCCTTTGTGCACGCTCACCTGAGCAAAAGGGACAGCTCCCATTTTATTGTAAAAACGATGTGCTTGGCTAAGATTTTCGCCGACGACCATACAAAATGCCGATTCCCCATCCCGAAAGAATCGTTCCCCCAAAGCATTGTATAATTTTTGAGCCAATCCGCTTCCGCGAGCAGAATCGATGACAGCGATACTGAATAACTCGGCTTCAGAGGATGAAGATACTGGCTTTTGCTTTTTGGCAAAACAAAGCAATTCAATGATTTTCGAAAGTTTTCTGGGATTCAGCAAAGCGGGGAAAAGAGCAATTAAAAGGCGTGGAAGACGAATTAACAATTTCCGATAAATGGACTTCATTCCTCTTCCGCCGGCGACAAATCCTATCACGGAGCCTTCTTTTTTTTCTAATATCAAGTGGCTATTGTCGTCTGCATCAATTGCTTCGTAAAGAAGTGACAAAAATCCATGCCCGAGAGAGGACAAAAAACCAAGATCGATGCAACTTGAATGAATTCGAGCGAGTTCTGCGTAATCCGACCGATCCAAAACCCTACCTCTTTCCGACAAGCTCATTCGCCAGTTACTTAAACTCATTTGGTACGCTAGAGGGAAGATTCACTACTCGTTCCTCCAACCATTTGGAATTTTTCAAGCCATCATTCTGACAATGTTTGAACATTTCCAATTCCGACATCAAACGCCAAATGGGACGAGTCATTATGTTCTTTTCGTTCGTATATTCCAAAAATGCATTTCTCTCTTTTTGATTTCCAAGAACAATTGCATTAAGCCAATTGTTGCTTTTGCAGTTTTGGAGGGGATGCACCATTTGCCAGCCGATTGAACTAAAAAATTCACAATACTCTCTGGCAACTCGTTCCTTCATTTCAAGCATCCAATGCAGTTGTTCCATTTGAGCGACTCCAAGTGCGGCGTTTAAACTTGGAAGACGATAATTAAAACCAACTTCGTCATGCCAAAACTCATATTTGTGAGGAATTTTTGCCGTTGTCGTAATGTGTTTGGCTCGCTTTGCCAATTGATCATCATCGGTCAGCAACATTCCACCGCCCCCCGTAGTAATGATCTTATTCCCATTAAAGCTGATTGCTCCCAAGAGGCCAAAAGTGCCAGTATGCCGCTTCCCGTAAAAGCTCCCCAAAGACTCGGCTGCGTCTTCAACCAAATGAATTCCCCACTCTTTACAAATATCGGAAATCTCCTGAATCCGGCAAGGCAAGCCGAAGGTATGCATAGGTAAGCAAGCCTTGATCCGCTTTCCGCTCGACTTATTGAACGCTTGCCCCCCTTTCCTGAATGCATTTCCCTCAAGAAATTCCCTCAAAGAAGCTGGGCTCATACCCACCGTATCCTTGTCTACATCTATAAAAACGGGGTTGGCTCCTGCATAGGAAATCGCGTTGCATGTAGCAACGAAAGTAAGGGCTTGGGTAATCACCTCGTCTCCAGCATTCACCCCTGCTACAAGAAGAGCGACTTGAAGGGCATTTGTACCATTTACAACTGCTACGGCGTGCTTCGCACCTGTAAAAGAAGCCACTTTATCCTCGAATTCAAAGACCTTAGCACCAGCGCTTGAAACGAAATTTGAATCAATGCAATCCGAGAGATATGCTTTCTCATTCCCATCAAAAATTGGACGATGCAAAGGGATTGCACCATCTCCATATATCTTTCTTATAAAATCAACCGTAGACTCAATAATTGGGCTTTTCACGGGGCTTTCTATATTTTCAAGATCAATCAACTTGCTGGACAAGCTGCTCCATTTGCAGAAGGTAATCTTCGGCAAGCTGTTTGTAAGATCTGTTTTGCAAAACCCATCGACGACCCTTCGCTCCAACGGATGCTCTCTCAGCAGATTCCATGGAAGAATACTTCCATATCGCGGCTTCCAACAAATTCTGATCATTAGGCTGAACGAAATCGCCCGCTTTCGATTCATTCAACATAGAGGGGAATCCCGAGTAAGTTGCTAAAATCGGTTTGGCTGCCAGCATATACTCGACGAATTTGTTCATCGACTGACCAAACTTCCAAACCTTCGAGTCATGGGTCGAAAGATAAAGAATATCGCAAAGGTCAAGAAAGTGGGGAACTTCTGCTGGTGGAATGCGTGGAACAAAAGTAACGTTCTTTTTTTGCTCCAAATCTTTCATGAACTTTTCCTTAAGATCTCCTTCCCCAACGAGTACGAAATGAATCTTGGAATGCGGTCCAAGCCTTTCAATGCACTCGATAAAGGTTTCAAGGGCGTTGGAAATACCCATACTACCACAATACCCAACAATAATCTTTCCTTCGGGGAAATAAGACGCCAAAGCCATTTCCCTTTCTTTTGGAATTGGTTTAGCACTCGTTTCGTCAAATCCAAGTGGCGAACAAAAGAATGGTCTTTCAAACCCTAATCTCTCGTGTATGTGTTCATTGAGACGAGGCATCGTACCGACAATAAGATCCGCTTTCCTGTAACCGAACTTTTCTACTATTCCCATTACAATAACCAAAGGATGCCAATTCGAGAAACCACCTTCTTCGGTCATGGTCAAAGGCCAAATATCACGGATTTCAAAAATTAACTTACAGCCAAACCTAAGCTTTAGGTAATAACCATAAATGATTGAAAACAAGGAAAGTGAGGAAACGATCAAAACATCCGGCTTGGCAAAAAACCGCGTTGGCATGAAGAATAATTTTATCTCAAAATCTAACCAACTTAGAACCCTTGAAAGGGATGCCGTTCTTTTGTATTTTTTTGTCTTTATCCAGCAAACTTTCGTATCCAAAATCTTTTCATAGTTATAAGTTTTTGCTGTATTTGGAAAACTTGAGAGATGATTCGCGTCCGAAGTTATTAAGGTAGTCTGATGCCCGCACTTTTGAAAATTACTGGCCAAATGAAACAACCGTGAACCTGCACCATAAATTGGAGGAGTAGCATACTTGGATACACAGCAAATCTTCATAACTGAACTGCTTTGTACCACAAAATTAGTTGTATAACTTTGGTATGCGATTTATGCACTCAATAACCTCTTTGAAGTCTAAACCAACAGCATCCAAGTACCATTTGATGCTCTCATAACGCGGTTGGTTCTCTACAGCAATCAGCTCCAATGCCTGATCGCGAGTTAAAGCACCCTCTCTAATTTGATTACTTCGGAAAGTATCGTGCTCAGTGAAACCAGCAACGGTGTAGTAAACATAATTATAGAATGCAGCCGTCGCATCCCCAATTCGCCAGCTTGTGGGTGTATCGTTTGCGAATTCCCAATTATAGGAAGCCAATACCTCGTCGGTTCGCTTTTCGTCCCATTCCCAAAAATCAAAAATGTGGAAATAATCAGATTTCTTATGAATACTTCTCCAATACTCACCGGACAGCGTATCAAACAAGGATGCATTTAGGTAGCTCGGGTTAGCCAACATTTGCCAAAACCTACGGCGATGATAATTGAACTGCCCAATAAGACCGTTCGTGTAAACCCGTTTTTGTTCAAAGGAGGGTGGCATACCTAAGAAACCCGTTTTGAAATGAGTTACTTCCAACGGGTTTACGCCCCATAAATTAAGACTGATTCCGGTTTGTGCTTTGACAGTTTCAACATGACGGAAGAAGTGCTTATCTCCTGCTGTCAACAAGGCCATCATTCCAAGATGAGGCTTTTTAAGCCATGCCGAAAGGTTTTTTCGGATGTTTTTTCGCTTCAACTCTATATCAGCGGCTATGATTATATTTTCCACACCCAAGGCGGAACACATCCGACTGATATTTCTCCTGCCCAAGTCAGTCACCATTCCCCAATCGTAAGTGTAAGTTATTGGATTCATGCCCAATTCTTTGACAATCAAGTGTAACCCGTAAGAACTGTCTCTACCTCCAGAAAATGGTACAATGCAGTCAGGAGAGCCCTTTCGGCGATAGGGAGCAACCAGTTCTTCAAGCATCTCAAAGGGCTTAGGTTGATTACGAGTCTTGTAATTATGACAATAATTACAAACATCATCAGAATCAAAACGTATGTACGGCATTGTTTCCGGTAAAACGCAACAGGAGCATCTTTTAAGATCGGGACGATCATAATTGAGCAACTTTTCCTCTTCGGACAAAAAGTTGAATTGCGGCAATAAATTCGAACGCTCTCGACTTTCAATTGTGGTCTGTTTGATCGGTTTGCCGGAACTTGGCAAAGACCATTTCAAGGATCCGTGCAACTGCTCAATATTTTCACAACCAACTTGCTTCAATGGCCATGATTCAGAGGCAAAATAAAGCCCATCATTTTTGATGGCTGTGTAGAGGCTGCCATTGTTTGAAAAAAGAAGGAGTTCACCAATCTTTGGATCAAGAACGGCAGCTGAAATCACCCCCTCGCAAGCAGTGAACAAGCTCTTTTCTATTTGCTTTAAAATTTTTCCTTTGGCTTTTTCTTCTTTAATCAAAACAGGGATGATTTCCGTATCAATCGCCAATTCACGACTGGACTCTCTGTCTTTCCATAATTGGTCAGTATTGCAAATAATACCGTTATGAATCGTTAAGGTGTTTTCCTTCATAAGCGGCTGATTATCTCCAGTACCATTCGTTGCCAAACGACTATGACCAGCAACAAAACAACAGTTATCCCCGTCTGTCTTAGCCAACAATTTTGAAATGGGTATATCACCTGTAACGGTTTCGTAAGCCCCGTTGCGGTAAAGCATCAATCCGGAAGAATCACTACCTCTTTCCTGAGCATGCTTGGCTAGAGAAGCTAATTCACCTTCCGTGATAATACTATCTTTTATGAAAACCCCAAAAATCCCACACATAAATAGTATAGTTTGTTACAACAAATAACCGACCTTTACCATTAATAAAAAAATACTAAAAAGCCTCAAGCACTCTTAAGTACAAACGAATAAGCTTTCTCTCTTCTATGTTCCAATTGTACTTATCTCTTACTGCCTGGATGCCATTTTGGCCCATTTTGAGCCCTGCGGATGGATTATCGACTAGAAACTGAATGGATTCTGCTATCTCCTTTGGTTTCTCCGGATTTACACATAGTCCGCAGTCATTTCCTTCGATGATCTCACGCCACAAAGGAAAATCAGATGCGATTACTGGGATTCCAGAAGACATGTATTCAAACATCTTGTTCGGTTGGGATTCCAAATGATTCGGAGATCTTAGAAAAGTTACGATTCCAGCACTTGATTTAGCCAAAACTTCTCGGAGATCACCGCGTGAAAGAAAGCCCAATTCGGTCGCTTTATCAATATTTGGATTACCTTTTATTCGGGACTTGAAAACTTCACTGGTGAATTCACCTGCCAAATTTAACCTAATTGCTTCAGTGTAAGCCATAGCATCCACAAGCTGCTCGACACCTCGCACCTCGGAAATATCCCCCATGTAAGTAACACAACGCCCCACTCTCCTCTTGGACGAACCAGCATCCAGTTCATCGCAAATGGGGTAATTATTAATATTCACGGACAGATCATTTATCTTCGAAAACTTCCTGCTTATACTCGGAGTTGCTCCTATCACAGCGGTAAATTGTGAAAAAAGAAATCTTTCTGTGACCTCAAAAGATACAGACAAAAACCGACGGAGAAAGGGATTGAGGTAGGGCTTTGCCATCATTTGCTTTGGGAAGTCCTCATGGGCATCGAAAATAACTTTTTTGCCAAGTTTCAAAAGTTTCAAACCCAAAGGAATGAGTTCTGGATCATGCAAATGATAAAGATCGCAGCCTAAACTTACTGCTTCCTTCAAAACCTTTCTAGGAGCATTTAAAATCCGGTTCACCCTCCCCTTAAAACTACCAACATCAATAATCTTTACTCCTTCACATGACTCATTACCCAAGCCATCCGAAACAACAAGGTAAACGGAAAGATCCTTTTCGGATAATGACATACACATTTTTCGAAAAATTCTGACATCATACCGAGGATGCACCGTCGTTAAATGAGCTATTTTTAAAGTGTTTTTAATAATATTTAACCTTTATATATGAAGTGATAAAACACATAAGCCCCGAAAAATAGACGGCATCTTAAAATTATACATCCTTAGCAAAGACGATATTTGAATTGTTTTCGGACAACTATGACCGACAAAACCACTAAGCATTTCTTTGCCAGCTGTGCCCTTTTTTAGAATAGCAACTCTTGGAGATGAGTACAAATCCGCTCGCCCGTATTACCATCCCATTTCGGCGGAATCGCTCCATTCTTCCAATTTCCTAAAAATAAACGCTCAAGAGCGGGGTTGATTTTTGCGGGATCTGTTCCGATTAACTCATTTGTTCCAATGGTCACTGTTTCCGGGCGTTCGGTCGTATCCCTCAAGGTTAAGCAAGGAATACCCATCACGGTCGTTTCTTCGGTTATGCCTCCCGAATCAGTGATCACTGCCTTTGCGTTTTCAACTAAAAAATTAAACTGAAGATAGGGTTGCGGTTCTACAACCAAAATACCTGGCGAGGTCTCGCTTACTCTCTTCAAGTTCTTGGCCGTTCGAGGATGTGCAGGAAATACAACAGGGAAATCTCTCGAACCTTGGGATATTGCTCCAAGTAACTTGAGCAAAGAATCTTCATTATCTACATTAGCGGGCCGATGAAGCGTAAGCACGATATATTTCTTCTCAGACAAGTTATATTCATTCCAAAAGGAAGGTTTTTTAAAAGACTTCTGATTAGCCTTCAGCGTATCTATCATGGTGTTGCCGACAAAAAAGATCCGATCCTGCGAAACTCCTGCATCACGAAGATTTTGGTTTGCAAATTCACTCGTCGTAAAAAAAAAGTTTGTTATCGAGTCAGTAACCATTCTGTTTATTTCCTCAGGCATGGACCAGTCTCCTGATCTTATTCCCGCTTCAACATGGGCAACGGGAACGCCTAGTTTTTGTGCTGTAATAGCACAAGCCATCGTAGAAGTCACATCCCCGACGACCAAGCATAAGTCCGAACGAGAAGAAGCTAGCAACTTTTCATATCGAATCATGATTTCAGCAGTCTGTTCAGACTGACTTCCAGAACCGACTTCCAAGTTAAAGTCAGGGTTCGGTATATTCAACTGCTCAAAAAATGAAGCGGACATCTTCTCATCATAGTGTTGCCCTGTGTGAATAAGGCGATACGCCAACGGCCGCTCTCCTACTTTCCTTTTATCTATTGCTCTAAGAATCGGAGCTACCTTCATAAAATTGGGTCTTGCCCCTGCAATTATATCGATACGCTTACTCAAAAAAACTCCCAGGCTGAAGGTAAGAACTCAAGGGTTTATTAGGCATAACTGAGTGGAGTATTACTAATTAATGATAAAGTACTATGCATTACGGTTATCAATTACATACCCCACTCGAATTACTCCAAGTAGAGAAGTTAACAAGACGCCAAATTTGATCGGGTCTTAAAGAATCATTAACCTTATCAGCTAGAAAAAGCTTGGGGGATGTATTCTTTTTCAGCTCAGAAAGCAACATGCCTTCAACTTGTGTTTCAGGACAAACAAATCCAATCTTATCTTTTCTGGACAAAATTTCCGCGGGAACAATATCTCGCATTGCATGCCTGAAAACAGACTTTGTTTCAGCCTTCGGGGAGAACAAATAATCTTCAGGCAACTGCAAAATGAATTGAGCCATGTCCTGAGTTAAAAAAGGAACTCTGCTCTCGACACTCCAATACATTGAATTCCTATCAGCATGCCTAAGGAGGGCGCCTAGCCTATAACCCGCCAAAGCATATCGGAGTTTTTCGACAAGCCGCCGATTCTTATTTTTCGCAATTGGTTTGGGAACTGCCGGACGCAAAGGACGGATTTCATGCTGCTCAACTTGACTCTTATTTATCCATGGCGGTAGGGGTGATTTGTGAAAAGTATAAATAAATCTGTTGATGAAATCGCTAGAGAAGTTATCGAGAAGGTGAGACATAGCGAAGGCTAAGGAATTGTTACTTCTTTTTCTCCAATTCGACAGAAACCTAAGCATTCTCGGAAATTGCCCAGGAGTTGAAAGGCTATGCATTTTTGCACCTACGTATGATTCGTAGCCTGCCAACAATTCGTCCGCACCTTGACCATCCAAAGTCACTGTTATTCCTTTGTCTTTTGCTTCTTTAAAAACCCTGAATTGCGAATAAACGCTTGCACTCATGAAAGGTTCGCCTTGGGCTTTGATTACAGTAGGCAAATCGGACATGATATCGGACCCGTTTAAAAGAATTTTATTTTCAATTGCGTTCACTTGGTTGTTAACGACATCAACCCATTTTTCCTCATTTACAGAGCTACCTTCAGCAATATAGCTAAAGGTGTGGATAGGCATATCTGGCTCAAGATAACGCATAGCACATACAACTGCTGATGAATCGATGCCCCCTGAAAGAGCAGCACCCAATGCAACATCGCTCCGCATGTGAAGCCTTACATTTGAAAGAAATAACGCTCTGAGTTGCTCGGATGCTTCAGGAAAACTTAGGTCGCTATTCTCCTCAATATTGGGCCACCACCAACGTTCTATTCTTGATTTATTTAAGAATTCATTGGAGCTCGGGGTAGATGAATTTGGCGAACAATCAATGTTCATGATATGCCCGGGCAAAAGGTGCATGACGCCCTTGTAAAAAGTCTCTTCACAATCATCATAACGACCATACACAAGATAATCGTATGCTCTTTGAAAGTTCAGCTTCGGTTTGCACCCTAGCAAGTGCTTAACAGCACTTAATTCAGAGGCAAAATGAAAACCTTTCTCGTTAAAACAATAAAATAAGGGCTTTATGCCAAATGGATCTCGTACACAGGTTAGAATTTGACGATGAGAATCAAAAATCACGAAAGAAAACATACCGTTCAACCTGCTAAGACACCGTTTACCCCACTCCTGCCATGAAACAAGCAATACTTCGGTATCGGAATTTGTATCAAACCTGTAACTCAACTCTTTCAATTCTTTCTTCAACTCAAGGTAGTTATATATTTCGCCGTTAAAGACCACAGTATAGCGCTTGTCGATGGATTGCATGGGTTGACGACCGTCTTCGGACAGATCGATAATCGACAAACGAGTATGCCCAAGCACAAGATTGCATCCATTGCTTTCATGAACAGACAATCCTTGATCATTAGGACCGCGATGAATCAAGCATTCACGACCGGCGGTTACCCGATCTGTTAACCCCGCATCTTTAAAGCGGGCAAGAGAACCTATTATTCCACACACTTAAGTAGTAATATTATCGTACAATTCTAAGAGCTTTTTTTCAGCTTCACTCCAATTGAAATTTTCAGTGCAAGCGATTTTACCCTTTTCTCCATATTCAGCTCTCAGCGAAGGCTTTTCATAGAGTGTTTCAATACATTTGCTAAGGGATAAGCTTTCTCCAGAAGTGTAAACTAATCCGCAGTCATATTTTGTAACTATACGCTCAAGCGGTGCACAGTTGGATACTATCAAGGGTAATCCCCTGAACATATATTGAAATATCTTATGTGGAATAGTTGTATCGGTATGCTCAGATTTCCGATGGGGAACCAAACCTACATCGGTACTGTTCATGATTGTTTCAACTTTTTCTCGAGAAACCCAAGTATAAACTTCGAGCAAGTGATCTACGCCACAACTTTTGGCCAAAGACTCTAATTGAATTTTGGATTTAGAGTCAGCACCGACTACTACCACTTTCAAATTATCCGTTCCCACTTTGAGGTGCTTCAGGGATTCGATTAATGTATTCAAATCACGGGTGTCGTCCACTCCTCCTGCGTAAAGCAACGTAAAAATTCCCTTATTGTTTGTACTAATACTTGAACTTTTGGAAAATCCTTCCGTAATAAGGTTATAATTAGGAACAACATAAATCAGCTCGTTCTTCACTTGGATTTCCGCCAAGCGAACTTTGGCTTCCTCTACTACGCAAATAACCGCATCAGAAAGTGGTAGAAATTTTTCCTCAAAATTCCGCCATTTTTTTTCGGAAAAGAAGAGTTTTAATGCGAGGTTTCCAAGATTTCTTATGCGGTAGAGTGGAATTCGTGTGCTCTCCTTAAGCATTGCAGGGTAATTCTCGTGTAAATCAGCAACTAACTTGATTCCATGTTTTTGGGCAACTTTAAGAGCAACGCCTACGAGAGGAAGATCATGGACATGAAGAACATGGATTTGGCTTTTCGAAACGAAATCCGATATTGCATTAAACCAAATTGAAGAATCTTGCTTAAGTATGATCTCTAATTGTGAAAAAGATCTCCGAAGACTCGCAGGAATTCTCGTAATTTTTACTCCGTCAAACTCATCATGGATGGATTGCCCTTTAGTTGCATTACACAAAATATGTAATTCATAATCTTTAGATAAAGAGTGTATTTCTTTTTCCACTCTGATATCTGGCGGAAAACCTTTCATGAGCAACATTCCTATTCTCATTTTGTTATCATGTTTTCATACAAACGAGCATAAGAATAAAGCATCCAACACTGCCCCCAGCGCATGTAAGCAATATCGACTTTTTGCTCTCCCCACCAACGCTTACGGATTTCAGCAATATAATAACCCTTACTGGAAAGCATTTTCCGCTGAACAAACTCAATAACAATAGAAAGAAGTTTATCATTTTGCGGGTTTTCCTGCAATTGGTTCAAGGTCAAAATTGCTTCAGAGCATGAGTGTATATCGATTGGAAACAAAGATTCAGGAGTAAATTTTGGCAGACCTTCTTCATCAAAAAGTTTTAATCTGTAAAACTCATATCCAGCTTCTATATTATCGGCAAACGAATCATCACCTGAAGATTTTCTGATCGTATCAAGATGCCTTAACACAAATCCAGTATGATAGTGATCGACAATACTGGAAGGTTCATTTCCCCAATAACAAAAGGATCCATCTTGATTTTGTTCAGCCAAAGTATAACCAACAGCGCTTAGAGCTATTTTCATTAGATCATCATCATCATTATCGATAGCAGCCATTCTTGCTAAGAAGTTAGCGACAAAAAGACTAGCGTTGTGGACTCTGAAATTATCCAAGGGAGTATAACTAAAGCAAATTTGATTACTCGCTTTTTGATGGCGATTCAATGACGATAGAAAAAATTGGGAGATACCTCGACAAACATCAAGGCTTCTCTCGGAACCGGTCAACAAATAGTGATCAATCCAGGCATCACCGATGGTGCCTGTGACAACTGAAGATGGGGTCCCTTTAGGTAAAAAAACTCGTGACTGCCAATGGAAAGGATATCCCCAAGAAAAACCCCCGTAATGATCATTATAATTATCATATAACCAATCGAGAATATCCTCTGCCTGGCGCAAATAAGAATCCTCATGCGTTGCCCTAAATAATGAAAGATAACTAGAAGCCAATAACCCCATGCCCTTAGGGTTTATAGTTTTATTAATACATAATAACTTTCTTACTATTGATGGAGGAATATTTAGTTCAAGTAATGTCAAAAGACCTCTTATTTTTCTGTATAATTTAGTTTGCTTTCCAAAAAGCTTAATGAACCAGTCTTGCCCTCTTACGTCGTAAGGATCATAACCTGCCCAACCATTCTTGGTAATCCATTGCAAAAGACTATTCAAAGAATTTTCTACTGAAGAGGATTCGATTCTCAATGCTTAAAAAGGTTCAATAGATTAATATTTATATTCGATGTATTTTTGATACTTTTCACGTAATGAAAGAGAAGAAAGTAAACCAATGCATACCCAAAATAAAATCCCTATAGGAGTGTAAGAAAGTGAATGACCATATAATCCGTTGAATAATATAGTTAGAATAAATATTACCATACCATATAAAACGATTTTCTCATAAGTATTCTGAATTCTTTTTATTTTTGGATAAATCTTCAACCACCAGTATGTCAAAGAAACAAAAATTATTGTGACCCCCAAAACACCTGTATTTTGCAATGTCTGTAGAAAATAATTATGCAACTGACTTTTTTCACTCCAACCAGAACTAAATACTCTTATCGTTTTACCTAAACCGTGTCCCCAAAAGGGTTGCTCCGACCATAAATTGATTGATGCCTTCCACATTTCTATGCGACCACCGCTTCGATCAGCAAAATGTACAGCACCAGAAGAGGTGGTGCGCACTTTAAGAAAAGTGACTAAAATAGTCTTCTGGATTCCACCATTCGTATATCGATCATAGGCGAAAAGAAATACTAAGCAAGTAATGACGAGTGCACTCAGTTTTAATAACATTTTAGTTCTGATCTTGTTTATCTTTAAAAATCTAGACTTCGGCGTGATAAAGTAAAAACAAATACAGGATGCCATTGTCGCGAAAAAAAAGTTCGAAATTGAAAGCTTACTAAAGTTTATAAGGATAGCTGTTGATACAACGATGAGAGGCAATAAGGTCGCCTTTACCTGAAAAGAATTAGCTAATATGAAAATAGGTAGACCGAGAAATAGGAGCATAGTAAATGCATTTGATTTAATAGGATTAAAATGGATCATATTTATCGTTTCATATACCACGAAAAAAGAGAATGTAATTCCTATAAATAAAAAAAATAATATAATTTTTTTAGGGTTTTTACTTAAGCTATAATAGGGCGCTAGTATCATAACTACAGGAAGTGCAAGAGCCCCAAAAACAATTTCTCTAAATTCGCTAATAGCAAATGGATTATTGTTCAAAAAACCATGAACAAATGTCACTAAAAAAACTAAAACAACAACCAGTATTGGACTGATATCTCCGATTTTTATCTTCATTTTTTTATTGCTAATATGAAATAGAAATAAAAGGCCACCGATGCAAATAAACCAAATCTCCGATGGCCATAAAACGACTGGTAAACCAAGACCCTTGATTAACCATTTTATTTTGTTATAAAAGAAACATTCGAGAGTGATGGTAAGGATACCAACGGTAAAAAATACTCTCGCGATTACACACTGTTTTTCAAAAGATCTCCAGAAGGCAGAACCATTTTTTGTATCCAAAGGCCGTGTAACGATTGGTTCGGAAGGCATTCTATTATTCTAGTAACATTTCCTCGATAGCGAAAGCCACATGACTTACTTGTAATTGTTGCCACAACGGAATTGGCCATTCTCCTGTACGAATTCCATTTGCAAAACATTCAAGTTCACTCAGCAAGCCCTTATCTTGACTTTTTGTTTGCATTGAATGACCGGACTCTCCAGATACATCTAAAGATTTGTAGTCGTTCAAAATTGCAATTTTTCCATCCAAGTAAAGCTCAGCGGTTTCTTTGGGTACTTCTTTATTGCCTTGGGCTGTATAAACAAGGTTTGCCACGGATCCATTCGAAAAACTCAAAGTTGCAATGAAGTTGTCATTGTGTCGATAATGAGAGGTGCTTGGCCTTATGGCATGGGCGGAAATACCACTGACCTTTGAATTCGAAAATGCAGTAAATAAGTCGTAAATGTGGCAGGCTTCACCTAAATTACGACCTCCTCCTTCTGGTCCATGAACCCAATGGTCTTGAGGAATAAAACCCGCGTTCATACGGTAGGATAGTATAAACGGGGAGTGGCTTTTCGACAAAAGCTTGCCAATTCTGCGGGCATAAGGAGAAAACCTACGATTATAACCGGTTAAAAGGAGAGGTTTGCTGCTTGTATCAGCATCGAAGAAAGTTTCAATCCTTTCCAGTTCGCCTTTGTCGATGGTAAGTGGCTTTTCTACAAGGACATGCTTTCCTGCCTCTAATGCGTCCATGACCAAAGAACCATGCAAGTTATGACGAGTGGCTATGATAACGGCATCAATGTCCGAGTCTGCAAACACCTCTTGGGGATCCGTCGAGACATATTCCGCTCCAAAGTTTTGTCCTACCGATTTTGCCGAAGGACCTGTCCGGTTTACGACGGCATGCAACTTGTAATCATTGGATAACTTTTTCATGTTGGGCAAGTGGGCAGATTTGGCAAAGCCACCTGCTCCAATTAAAGCCACACTAATCTTATCGTCTTTCGATGGCCTAGTTACTTTAAGATTAATTCTCTTTTCGGAAGCAAAAGCATCAGATTCAGTCGAAGGATATTTCAGCAGTGTCAATAGAGGTCTTTCCGTACCCTCCAAGGCTGAATAAGCCGAAGAAACTTTCTCTATGGGATACCTGTCTGTGATTAAAGGCTCTATCTCCAATCGTTTGGCCGCAATCAATCTAATGTACTCGGCCATATTTCTGTTCTCTGTCCACCTTACATAGCCAATTGGGTAATCGAGGCCTTTTTCCTCATATCTGTCATCATATCGACCGGGCCCGTATGATGTAGATATAAAAAAATCAATTTCTTTGGCGTAAAAATCTTCTCGTTGGAGGTTCAGTCCTACATCGCCAACAAGAACCACCCTACCCTTCCTTCGGCATATATTGAAAGCATTCGACACGACCTCATCGGAGTTTGTAGCCGCAGTTATAACGACTCCATCTGCACCATAACCATCAGTCATGCGAAATACACTTTCCTCATCTGCTTCGGATGGAACATAGCCATATTCCATCCCCATGGAGAGAGCTTTTTCGACTCGTTTTTCGTCCATGTCGATTCCAATTGTTCTGCACCCGTTCGCTCTGAGTATTTGAACAGTTAATTGACCAAGAATACCGAGACCAAGCACTACAAAAGTTTCTCCTAGCGTCGGCATAGCTCGCCTAACACCCTGCAATGCAATGGCCCCCAGCGTAATGGTTGATGCCTCATCGAATCCCACGCCTCCAGGGATCGGAACGCATAGATTGCGAGGCACACGTATAAATTCCGCATGATATGCATATTGTCCACCGGCACATGCCAGGCGGTCCCCCACTTTCAAGTCATTAATCTCTTTGCCCACCGCCACAACTACTCCTGCCGCAGAATAACCAGTAGGGTATTCAGCTTCTTTTTTCTCAGAAACCACCTGCATTGCGTGGCTCAAACCCTTGTCGACGGCTAAGCTCAAAGCCGTTTTAATCTTCTCAGGCTTAGCAAGAGCCCGCTTCCACATTGGCACGGCACTTCCTTTAACACTTGCCAACTCAGTTCCAATCGAAAGGCAAGAAGTGCTGACTTGAACCATTACCTCATCCTGTCCCAAACTCGGAACTGGAACATCCAATAGATGAGCTACACCCTTTTTGATTAAAACTTGTTTCATAATTCTCTCAATCCGTTGAACTTTGAAATTAGTGAAGGAAAGACATTATTCCGTTTAATCGAAAAACGTGAAAATTCAGTTATTCCTAGAAAAAAGCTCATCATATATCGACATAACCTCTTCGGCATACTTATCTGGATCGTTTCTAGCCACTGTTTTTTTATAACCATCCTCACCCATTGAAAATGATTTTTCGGGATTAGAGATTAGAAACATGATTTTTTCAGCCAAATCAACGGCATCCCCTGGATTTACCAAAAATCCATTCTCTCCATCCTTCAAAACTTCTTCAATGGGGGGTAATCTTGAACCGATCGCAGGCTTTTTCATAAGACCTGCCTCCGCGACAGCCAGTGAAGCATGAGCAGTTATGAAGGGAGCCACTACAATATCTGACTGAAGATAATACTGATAAACTTCATCAGTAAAAGGAACCCGTTGAATACAATCCTCAAGTCCGTTTTCCGAAATGATCAATTCGGCTTCCCTGCGAATCGGGTCTCTTGGATGACCAGGGCTTTCAATTCCAGGCACGATTGCCTTGATCCCTGGGCTATCTTTGATCAACAAGGCAAGAGAAGAAACAAAGGGAACGAAACCCTTGATTCCCAACGACGAACCACCTGGGAAAAAAATCACCGGACCATCATGGCCGTGGTTGTTCAACCTCTTGGCACCTTCCTCTGTTTTGGATAATAATTCCACCGGATCGTAAAGTACACTGGCGTTTTCATTCTTCACGGGAAAAAAATCTTTGTAATTCGTTTTGCAAATGACAATAAATTGATCGATGAACTTTTTTCCAATGTATCTCATAATCATTCTTCTAATACCAAAAATTCCGCTGTTAAGAGGCTCACGTATGTGCTGTATGATCGGCAGACCAAAATGCTTTCGCGCGGTGGCGAACGGTAATAAAGACAGACCATTGAAATGAATGGCATGAGGATTTTCGCGCTTAACTATATCGATTAATCCTTTTCTAGTTTCGGCAAAATCAAAAAGCCCCCACCGAACCATCTTCAGCAGACCCTTGGGGGTATGCCATTTCCATGTTGTTGCGGTATGTGAAAAAGGATTAATGTTAAGGTTGATCGTCTCTATCTTCTCCCTCCCGAAAAATTCCTTAACTTCTGGCAACCGGTAGTCACAGGCAACTATCGGCACATACTTACTTTGGTCTAATTTCCGCAGAAGTCTCATTAAAGCAACTGCACCCCCGCCTTGTCCACTACCGTGATGTACAAATAGGATTTTTTTAGGCTCGTTCAATTGCCTCGAATTGCGTGTTCATGAGGTTAACAGTTTTTTTAGTTTTCTTAATCCAAGGTTACCAAAGCTATTTCTCAACTTTATTTGAAGCCTTTTCCTTCTCCAAAAGGTCTTTTCAATCCCAACCATCTCTTCGTTGTATTTTTGAATCAAAGGAATGCTTGCCTCTCTACCAGAATAGCTCAAAGAGCATTTGTCTTGAACTTCACCTATGATATCGTCGACATGATTCGCATAACGCAATTCGGGGAAGCTAAGAACCTTGTCTCTACATCTGGCAGTCATCGAGACAATGAAGTCTTCCTTCATCAATAGATCATATACCTCTTTGAAGTTGCTCATATCTGGTTCAAGCGGAATGTAATCTTTCCATGCTTCCAAAAAGCCACCGTAATGCCCTGGTGCAAGTACTTGTGCTGTTTTTAAAAGAGCACATTCCAGGTTGCGTGGAGAAACGGCAGTAAAAATTGTTTGGCCATCTAGTTCAGGAAAACAAACTTGTTCAATTTCTTCAAAAGTTGCTTTTGGATTTTCAACAAGATAGTTGCAAATGGATTTGTGTATTTCACCATTGGAATCTTGAAGGCTTGAACCTGAATTTACACCGAGCATGGATTTGGAGTTTTCAATAAACCCATACCAATCTCGATCATAAATCGTGTCTTGAGGTCGAACTGAGATATCAGTCTTCAAACCAGTACCTTGTGCATGCTTTTCAAACAACTGACCAAATTCAGTCTTGATCTTCCCCATTCTACCAAAAACTGGTGACAACTTGGCAGCTCGGTAGGACACGTCGATCGATCTTGCCTGAAAAGGTTTTACGCGAAAGGTCTCGTCAATCAAATCTTCACTTATGTAACCGGTAAAACCTTGCTTAAGGCGACCAATACGTGAAAATTTAGGGTAAAGAACTTCCCAATGATCACAACAAGCAGGATATACGAGATCTACATCCCATTTACAAAAAAGAGAGTCCAATGTTTCAGAACAGGTATAATCGTCTTGGGGCAAGGCAATTTTAAAGGGTATGCTCTTAACTAAATCTGCAAAATAATTTTCCCTACGATTATTTATTGCCTCTGAATTTCTCCCTCCTAAAAAGGACTGCGTTAACAAAACCGCATCAAATGAAATGTCCTTTACATACTCAGGGAGAGGCAAAGAAAAATTGTGGGTTACGTAATTGTGGTTTTTGGCGAAACGAGAAAGAAAACATTCTTTTTCAAGCACTGCACGCCGTTGGTGTAGTGGATCTCCTAAACGGACTAATGTTAAAATATTTAAACTATCAGACAAAATTAAGGATTAAAAAATACTAACAACAAAGAACTTAAATTCACTCACCTCTTGATCTGCCAACTGAAAGGTTTAGTTCCTTGTAAAATATTCGAAACCAGACTCCTGTAATTCTCCCCTTTCAAAAAAATTAACGAATAAACCGATTCGAGACAGCTCACGATTTCCAGGCACAAACTCCCTTTTTCCAAAAGCAAAACTGTCTATCATGCAGATTGCAAACCCCCTTGTAAATAAACTACTTAAGGTTTTAACCGAAACATCCAGTTTCTCCATTGATACAAAATTTTTCTCTAATTAGTTCTATTTGTTGAGTCTAAGGTGTGTGTATTCTCCGAGTGTACCGTATTCTTGAAAGTATTCTATAGCTTGCACTACGGTTTCTTCAATAGGCGTAAATTCAATTTCGCCAAAATCTTGAAAGGTTCTTGATGGATCGAGAAGTATGGAAGCCACATCGTCCTCACCAAGTTCTTTGATTTCGGGTTTAGGATTATCAGTTAAGCCCAAAGCCTTAACTACTGCATAATAAAGTTCCTCAATGGCAACATCAGATCCGGAAGAGAAATGATACGCTCCATACCCCACTCCGTCGCATGCTTTTAAGACTACGCGAGCAAGATCCTTGACGAAAACGAAATCTCGCCTGGATTTTGTAACAAAACATTGCTTGCCGTCCTTGAGCCTTTGATAAAAAATTGGTAAAGGACCGGCAACGTTTCTTGGCCCTACCACATTTGCTAATCGAAATGTGACAAAATCCAAACCTGAAATTTCTAGAAAATCTTCGTTTGCGGTTTTTGTTATGGCATAACTAGTCGATGCAGGAAACTTAGGGTGATTAAGAGTAATCGGTTGCTCAAGTGGTTTCAGCCCGTAGCATAGAGAAGTTTGAAAATATATAAATCTCTTCACGTCATGATTTGATGCAGCTTGTACAATATTCGAACCCCCTACACAATTTGTGAGAGCGTCGTTATACCAATCATTGGGATCTTTATAGGATGCAGCAGTATGTACGACCGAGTCAGGATTGAAATCTTCAAAAAGTCTTGTGACTAGATTTCCATCAGCGATACTGCCAATGACAACCCTAAGGTTATCATTTTGAGCAAGATGTTCTTCGCGACCAGTGGCTAAATTGTCTATGACCAAAACTTTATCTCCTCGATCGAGCATCATTTCAGCAACATGTGAACCTATTTGGCCTAGCCCTCCAGTTATAAGTGTTTTCATTAAGATACCCTTCTTATGTTAGTGGTTTGATATGTTATTAGGTTTTTTCATGGAAATATAAATGGCATCTCTAAAGAAACCGTAAAATTCGACTGAATGATCAACAATTTTTCGAGAATAAAAAAATTTAGGGTTAACGGAAAACCAATAAGTTTAAAATAGGAAGGGATATATCAAATCAAGCAAAATATTAGCAGATGAAAAAACAAGAATGAAGTCTGAACTTGGAAATTAAACAAAACTAATTTTTAATAAATTTTTATTAATAAGAAAACATATAACTAAAAATACTAATTTGTTAACTAGAATTGCGTTACAATAAATAAATGAAAGTAAACTATTTGTTAAAAAATAATAAATTATGATTTAAATACTTAAAAAAACGTATGAAATAAAATTTTCTCAAAATTTTTTTTAAGTAGAATTTCAGCACATATAAATTTTTCTTCTTTGCAATATTCCTATTTAACTTTTGAAAATCCTGATCAGGCAATCCGCAAAATTTAAATTCGTCAATTATTGAATCAAAACCTTTAATGAACTTTGCATATGTAAAAAGATTTGAACCAATAATATGATCGTATGCATTTTCTACAATTTTTTGTCTTTGCTTTTTGTCATTAAAAATATTAAAAACTTCGTCTATATTGGAAAAATCTTTTCTTAAAGGAATATAGTGCACATGAGGCTGTATAATTTGGTTGTATTGACCCTCGTACAATATCATGCATACCTTAAATGCCGCAGCTTCAAATATTCTGGGGCTGATCGTTCTATAATATATATTTTTATCAGAATATTCATATTTATGTAATAAATCATTATAAATTTTGTCAAAAGTGCAATTAATATTCTTTTCTAAGTAGCTTTTGCATTCTTTTATAATATCTCCATTAATGTCAAAAATTGAAACTCCAGCTTCAACACCAAGCATACCTTTACAATTAGAAACAAATTTAAACCAATCATCTCCATAAATTCTTGAGTTATTTGACGAATTCAAATCTAAAATATAGCCTTTGCCTGTACAAAACTTTTTAAAGTTTATTGCGATTTCTGTTTTTTCTTGAGCTCCCTTACCCATGACGAAGCTTAACTCGCGAGCTCGGTATCCGAAATCAATACTGCGATCTTGAAACTTTTTTTGGAAAAGAAAAGATTTTCTTCTCAAATCCTCGCTTACATAACCGGTCAGAGTACTGAAAACATGACTTACACATTCGCAGCGGTCGTAAACGCTGTATAAATACTTTTCATTTAATAAGCTAAAGACGACAGATATTTTCAATTCGTCGATTAATCTAAACCGCTCTAAACACAGTTGATATTCGTCTTGGAAAAAGGCAATTTTAATACATTTTGATTGCTTCTGTATGAATTCTGAAAATAACCTAGGTAGTCTAAAAGGGTGTGAACCAAATAAACTATAGTGTAAAACTATTAAATCAAACTTATAGTTAGCTAATATATTCGGAAATTCATATAAGGTATTGATACTTGTAAAACAATTTTTTGAGTACTGACTAAAACTTTTTACATGATCCATTATAGTAGGCGCATTGCAAGAAACAGGGTGGTGAAAAAGTAGAAGTGCATTGCGGTTACTCATAAAAAGTTTAGTATTTTTTTACTACTACATTAATTTCTATAGGATAAAATAATTTCCTTACTATTTTGCGTTCGTAATTAGGAAAGTATTTCTCAAGTACCTTAAGAAATTTAAAAATTACACGAAAGTATAAATCAAAGGGGAGTTTGTACTTAAGCCAATCTGGTCTTTTTTGATATAAACCAGATGCAAATTCTATAACTTTATGAGAAAATATTTTGGTGAATAATGCTTCTAAATTCGAACGATCAAAATTTCTGACATGGGCAAGCTCGTACGGATAATTCGGATCAAGGTATGGAGACAAATCTTCTCGATGTGGAACTCTTATGATTAACAAGCCTCCTTTTTTTAATACCGACATAATTTTTTTGACACAAAAATTAAGATCAATCACATGCTCTAGAACATCTGTGCATAAAATTACGTCAAAATATTCGTCACAGTATGGCATATCCTCAATTTTTGAATAGCAAACATCAATACCTTTACTTTTTGCTACTTGTAGATAAGACATAGAAATATCCATACCATACGCATCTATATTTTTATGATCCGAACACAACTTCTCAAGCAATCTTCCTAATCCTACTCCTACATCCAATAATTTGAGTTTTTGTTTTTTATTTCTGACATTAGAATGTTTCGTAAAAATATCTATGGTTGAAGACTCCATTTCATTCCAAATATCAATTGGTATCCAAGGATTAGAATCTATATCTTCAGTACTTTGAGTATGATCACTAGAAATATCTTCATAGTTCTGCGTATATTCATCAGGTCTAGTAAAGAAAGGTATGCCTTTTTTTACCTCAAGTGGTTTTCTATTATATAAATTCATTTATAAGATTTTATTCAAGTATAGCTTAATTTTTCAATAAGTCTTTTAATATTAGCCTTTACATATTCTTTTTCATTTGAGTGCAGAGTAATATACATTACTAGTGACAAGAAAGTAAGAATTACAATCGATTTAATGATTTCTGAGTGTAGAGACATTTTAGGTAACAAACAATAGATACAAACAGAAGTGAAAAATAAACCTAAAGCATAAAGTATGCGCAACCACTGATATTTAATTCTTAAACTATCCTTCAATAATGTTTTGTTCCACACATAAAGAAAAAGTGCTGCAATCGAGTTGCTTATGCAAATACCTATAGCACATCCAATTATAGAGTAGTTTTTAATCAGTAAAATGAACATTGGTATCGAAACTACTGCACTCAGACCCTGAACAACAGAAACGTATTTTACTTTCTTACTGAAATATAAGTCTGGAAGAAAGAAATTAAAAAATAATTGGATAAAATGTGCCAATGCGACAAATCCGACTACCATGTAAGACTCGTGAAACTTCTCGTCAGTAAGCAACAGTACAACGGGTTTGGCAAAAATAAAATAACTTGAGCAGATTAATCCCACTGAGTAAATATAGTAGGTAAAAATTCGTCCAAATATTATCTTACATTCACTCTTCCTTGAGATATAATTGATAAAGAATGGGTACCATGCTTTTGAAATTCCGCCGGTTATGATACTTATTGTAACACCAAGATTGAAACCAATAGAATAAACCCCGACACTATCTAAACCATAATAATATTCCAATATATACTTGTTTGAATGCATTATAACGAATACTAACGCAAACGATGGAACTAACGGTAATCCTAATCGTAAAACTTCCTTAATAGTATGTAATCTTATAACACATGTTGTCTCCTTACAGCCTAGTATTAAAAAAAACAAAAAATTAAAAAAACTTCCAGCAAGTTGTCCATAAATCAAACCGATAAAGCCAATCTCTAAATGCACAACGGTGAATACGGAAACGGTTACAGAAACCAAAGCAGATAATGCTGAAGCAAGAACAAATAGTATTGCCTGCTTTTCGAATTGAACGCGTTGAGAAAAAGAATCGGTTAAAATCGTTATCGCGACACTCATTAATGAAATTTGAACAGCATAGGAATAGACTTCACCCGGTAACCTTAGGAGAAAAATCCAAAAATCCGTAAAATAAAAAGCAAGTATAACTAAAATTGTAGAGGTAAATATATGTAATGTGAAAACTGACCAAACTGTTTGAGATTTGTTTTGCTGATCATTTTTTTCAAAATACAAAATTCCCATAGAGGCACTCAATCCAAGAGAAAATATAGGTTGTACGACCATAGACAGCATTACAAGCATAGCTAGTATTCCGTATTCCTCTTTTGATAAGTATGACGTAAATAGTGGTAGAGTAATTATTCCTATTGAACGTGTTAAAACCGAACCTACACCGTAAATAATTGAGGTTTTACCTAAACTAGTAATTTCTTTACTCAATTATTGAACGGTAAAATTTGAGTGATCTGAGTTGATCTGCAATCGGAATATGTATCTAAGAAGCGGCGTGACAACCGCCGAGTGTAGAATTTGTGTCTCCGAAAATAAGCACAGAGTCTTGTTTATCTTATAAATTTCTTCCTGAATGCCCTAGAGAATAAAGCTCGTCATTGTTACATGCCTTATATTACCGCCATCAATTCTGTAACTAGAATTATAGATATCCATTTAATTAAAGAAAATATCTGAGAACATTGAATCGCAACTCTGGCCTGCGTGAACTATAACTTCTTTAATCATATCATTAGTAAGTTTATTATACTTGCGTTTTTCACGGCTTAACGGTGCGTATTCTATAAACTGCACTCTTGATCGTACAATTTAAAGTATTTTTAAGTTTTGCTTGCAACTATCTGAATATTATAGGATCGCTTCGATCACAGAACTTTGTTCTTGGGCAGTAAGGTAAGGGCTCATAGGTAAGCTTAGGCATTGGTTTGCCACTTTTTCAGAAACCGGGAAATCTTCCGCATCATGACCAAGATTTTCAAAGACAGGCTGGAGATGAAGGGGGACTGAATAATAGGAAACTGATGGAATGTCTTTTTCCTTGAGGGATTTTTGGATCTGTTCTCTACTCTCGATGAGAATGGTGTATTGGGCATAGACCGATGTGTTATGCGCTCCAATAATAGGGGTTTCCAGCCGATCACAATGAGAAAAGCCTTTAGAGTAAGATTGGCCAAGATTCTCCCGTTTCTGAACTTCATCTGGAAACACTTTCAATATTTCTAAAAGGATGGCTGCCTGAATGGTATCCATACGACCATTAATTCCTAAAATAGGATGGTGATGCTTGCGCTCCTGTCCGTGTACACGGATCCAACGGAACTTTTCTGCCAACTCATCATCGTTAGTGAAAAGAGCTCCACCATCTCCATAACATCCAAGGGGCTTCGATGGGAAAAAAGAGGTACTACCAACCTTAGAAAGATTGCATGATTTTTTTCCTTTATAAGTCGCCCCAAAACTTTGGGCAGCATCTTCGATCACAGGAATGTCATGCCTACCTGCAATTTCATTAATTGCATCCATGTCAGCTGTTTGCCCGTAGATTGAAACGGGCATAATCGCTTTCGTTTTTTCCGAGATGGCTGCACCAAGTAGTCGCTCGTCCATATTCCAAGTGTCCGGACGTATATCAACAAACACGGGTTTTGCACCAAGCAAAGCAATGACCTCGGCCGAAGAAATCCACGTGTATGGGACGGTGATTACCTCGTCTCCAGGGCCTACCCCAAGAGCCATAAGCGCAATAAGCAAGGAATCGGTTCCACTTGATACGGTTACGCAATGCTTGACCCCGACATAATCGGCCAGTTTAGCTTCAAGTTCCCTGACCTCGGGACCAAGTATAAATTGTCCATGCTCCATAACGGCTTGGACACGAGCGTTAATACTTTCCTTAATCAAGGAGTGACGGGATTTTAAATCAATGAATTGCATAAATTATAATTCGCCGAGAATTCTTTTTAGGTAGACAAGATAAACTTCACCATTTTTCACGGAGTGTTTTTTTCTTTTAAAACAACAGTTCAGCAGATGCAAATGGTATTGATACCCCATCAATATGGTGGCATTCGATATACTCTCGGCTGATCTAAAATCGATGCCGCATGCACTTACCATAAGATCAAACACAACTTCATCTGCAACACGAACAACTCCATATTCTTCGATATCATTATCGAGAGCGCCTTTCTGAGTAAAGCAATGTTTGCCATTACTTTATCTACCAACAAAACAGTATCTTCTGTTGCCCGGTTAAACCCATAAGCGACATAGCAATACCCCCGATCACTACTTATTTTGTACGATGTTCTTTGAGCGAGTTGCAAATTTGAGAAGATCTCCCTAGTCAGGATCTCTCGATGTCAGTTCTCCGGATACGATAAACTTCTTTCTTGATTTGCCTACATTTTCGCAATGGACGAAGGCTACATTGCAATAGGTCAAAACGATCCCAAATGGTTTCTTTTTTTCACAGGCAACCTGCTTCACCCCTTGATTACCTTCATGGTCAAGGACTCGTGTTTTACGTTTTCATCGGGCATTCTGAATTAAAATATGCAACAAAAATGCCAAATATATTGTCAGAAATCTTCAAGGATAACCGGCTGTTCATGAGATCTGCTTGAAGGACTTGTAGGATTGAATGCCTCTAGCGAGTCCATCCGGCAAAGAAGCTTCTTCGTCAAGCGAAAGGCAATGCACCACTTGCCCTGCCCTATTATAGACAAATGCGGATTCAGGACAGATTGCTTGGTTTGCATCGTCAAAGTTTAACCTGTGTCCATGCCTGCTCATAAAACCTTTTTGTTTGGCCGGATTCCCAACGACAAGACCATAGTCAGGGACATCTTTTGTTACAACCGCCCCCGCACCTATAAAACAATACCTGCCCAAAGTTATCCCACACACAATGGTTGCATTAGCGCCTACAGTAGCTCCACGACGAATCAAAGTTTTCTCGTAAAGCGATTTCCGGCTAACCTGAGATCGTGGGTTAGTTACGTTAGTAAGCACGCAAGAGGGACCCAAAAAAACTTCGTCTTCGACTGTAACTCCACCATAAATGGCGACATTGTTCTGAACCTTGACGCCATTTCCAAGCACGGCTTTGTCTGCAACAAGAACGTTTTGGCCAAGTGAACAGTTATTGCCGACCACAGCCCCGGCGCAAACATGAGAGAAATGCCAAATTGCGGTGTCATCGCCAATTGTCGCACCCTCGTCGACGATTGCAGTTGGGTGGATTTGGGGGGATAAGGACATGGTTAAAATTCTGTACTTTTTCCTAAACCAACGGTTTGTTTCGCAACAAAGTTTCTCACAATGACGTCCGAGTGAGGTTCCAGAATTTTGTAAGGTTCAAAGGCTTATCGGGATACCGTTTTGCCCCATACTCTCTTGGCAAGCATGAAGTACTTTGAGAACTTCGATTCCGGATTGAGCATTGGTTAAGGGTTGTCTTCTGGATCGGGTACACTCCAAGAAATGTTTGCATTCTTCACGGAGCGGTTCCGTATCGGCATGATCAACAAATTCAGCATCTTCTTTTTTTAGCAAGGGCATGGAACCTTCAAACTCGACATTTTGCGGGTACACCTGAAGTTTTTCACCAAAAGGAGCAACATCATTAAAGATCGCCATCTTTTTATCTCCCACAACCACTAGTCGCTGTTCTTTGAAAGGGTGCAACCAACTTACAAATACATGAGCTCGAGATTCATCATCAAATCTCAAGTTAGACAGAGTAGTATCTGCGATTCCATTGGTCAGAAATGATCCACCACAGGAAGAAACCTGCATTGGTGCCTGTCCCATCAAACGAAGAATCACAGCCACATCATGCGGAGCAAAACTCCAAAGAGCATTCTCCTCTGTTCGCACCTTCCCAAAGTTCAAGCGGTTAGAATAAATATAATTAACTTTTCCCAATTCTCCCGAAGCGATCGTTTCTCGAAGTTTAAGAACTGCAGGGTGAAATTCAAGGAGATGCCCAACCATCAAAATTCTGCCGGTTTCTTCCGCTAACTTTTTCATCTTCAGCGCATCTTCAATGCTTAACGCCATCGGTTTCTCGACAAATACATCTTTGCCTGCCTGCATTGCCTGAATCGATAACTCGGCATGAGTCTCTGCAGGTGTCGCCAAGGCAACGCCCTGAATTTGATCATCCATCAGCACATCATCCAAGCTATCAGTTATTTGGACATCTGGAGCAATGGAGCGGGCATTTATTTGTCCCTTCTCAGTGGCATCGACCACGGCGGAAAGGGCACCTAAATCGTGAAAGTTTCGGCAAAGATTTCTACCCCAATACCCACACCCAATTAGCACTATGTTAGATTTTTGCTTATTTGTCATACAATTATTTCTTTGAGCCAATTTCGATTATCAATGTACCATCGAGCTGTTTGTTCGAGCCCCTCATTCAGAGAAACCAACGGTTCCCAATCAAGTAGCCTCTTTGCCTTGGAAATATCTGCACAACTCTCTAATAAATCTACAACATAGAAGGGCTCGTGATCAATTTTTGCTTTTTTACCTAATAACTCTTCAAGTGTTGAAATAATAGTATTCAAGGAAACTGGATTTCTACCACCGCCTAGATTGATTATCTCATAACCCACGTCCTTAATTGCTGCAATAGTTCCCCGGGCAATATCATCCACATAAGTAAAATCACGCGATTGAGATCCATCCCCAAACATTTGAATTGTTTCTTCCTCCGCAATCCATTTGATGAATCGATAAGGCGACATATCAGGGCGACCCGCCGGTCCAAACACAGTGAAGTAACGAACCACTGAAACATCCATTTGGTAAAGTTTATGATAACTGTGGGCCATAAGTTCTCCCGCTTTCTTGGAAGCAGCGTAAGGTGAAAGCGGCTCATTTACTGACAGGTCTTCCGTAAAGGGCATCTTTTGACCAGCATACAGGGAGGAGGTGGAAGCATATACAAGCTTTCGGCAACCTTGTAAACGCATGCACTCGAGTAAGTTGAGTGTACCTTTTGCATTAGTGGAAAGATAAACATGCGGGTTTTCCATACTGTATCTAACCCCTGCACGAGCTGCCAGATTGAGTACTGCATCGAACGGGTGCAACTCCTCAAAAAGATTGCCTAGCTTTGCCTGATCTTCGATATCCAAATCAGCAAAATTAAAATTTAATGCATTTGCATGAGCTTTTAATTGCTCGAGTCGCCAGTTCTTCAGCCGTACATCGTAGTAATCATTAAGATTATCCACACCCACAACAAGATCACCTTGATCGAGCAATTGCTTGCAAACTTGGGAAGCAATAAACCCGGCGGCACCAGTAACCAAGTATTTTTTGCTCAAGCTTGGTAATATTTTTGGGGCTTTTTACTGATGCAGTTTCGAGAATCCACAAGCGGGCAGGAATAATCAGAAAAATCAAATGTTTTGTACTCTGAATGATCAGTGGACACCAAAATGAGATCGTACCCATCTTCAATTTCCACTGATTGTTTACCTGCAAAATGAGCATGCTCTCGGGTTGGAGGAACTACGGGTACAAATGAATCATTATAATCAACTCTGGCACCCTTGGCTTCCAATTTCTCCATCAATACAAAACTTGGAGATTCCCGACAGTCATCCACATTGGCCTTGTACGCCAGACCAAGAATTAAAACTTTTGCACCATTGATTGGCTTGCCTTCATCGTTAAGAGCATCAGCAACTTTAGAAATTACATATTCCGGCATGGCCGTATTGATCTCACCTGCGAGCTCTATGAACCGTGTATGCTTCCCAAACTCTCGTGCCTTCCAAGTAAGATAAAACGGATCAATCGGAATGCAATGACCTCCCAATCCGGGACCAGGACGAAAAGGCATAAAGCCAAAGGGCTTGGTCGCCGCGGCATCGATCACCTCATGAACATCTATGCCCATGGCTTCGTAAACCACCTTTAATTCGTTGACCAACGCTATGTTGACGCTTCGGAAAATATTTTCAAGTAACTTGGTGGCTTCGGCTGCTCGGCAGGAAGAAACCCGATGAATCTTGTCCAATGCTTGGCCGTACAATGACTGTGCCAATTCCGTACATTTTTCAGTGTATCCACCTACTACTTTGGGAATCGTTTTGACCGATGCGTCGTCTCGACCTGGATCTTCTCTTTCCGGAGAATACGCCAAATGGAAATCTTTACCAGCTATCATGTTCGAACCATTTTCCAAAACCAAGCGCAATTCATCCTCGGTTGTACCGGGGTAAGTGGTTGATTCAAGAGTAACAAGCACACCTTTGGGCAGATGGGGAGCCAACACCTCGGCAGTATCAAGCACAAATGAAAGGTCGGGTTCCCTGTACTCGTTAAGCGGCGTAGGTACGCAAATCAGTATAGCTTCGACCTCTGATATTCGGGAAGAATTCGTAGTAGCCTCAAAACGCCCTTCCTTCACTTGCTTGGCAATGCTTTCAGAAGAAAAATGCTTGAGGTAAGTCTTTCCTTTGTTGATCGAATCGACCTTTTTTGAATCTAGATCAAGTCCGAGTACGGAAACACCTGAACGCGCGAATTGAAGCGATAAGGGGAGTCCGACGTAACCAAGTCCTACGACGGCGATTTTTGAAAATGATTTAGACATTTATAATTTACCTGAGGATTTTGGGGTTTTTAACTTTTGGCAAAAATTTAGAAAGAAGACGGTAAAAAAACTAACTACAACACCACACAAAACCCCAAATACAACAATTAATTTGCGATTTGGTTCGAAAGGTTGGGTAGGCTCCACCGCGGGATCTATAACTTCCAGCGCGAAATCTTCGTTAACGTTGGCCAACATTGCTTTTTGCTTTTCGGTTTCAAGAAGGTTATAGAGTACATCTCGCATGTCCTGCAAAGTGGTCTTGGCGAGTTCCCGTTCCAAAAATCCAATCCGTTTCTCTGAATCGCTAATGGCTTGCAGACGAAGTTGACTATTTAACTCCTTAACGATGTCGTTCGCCAAAGTGGTGCAAAATTGAGAATTTTTCCAATCAACGGAAAGAGTTATAAGACCCGAATGTTTGTTTTCGTCTAACGACACAATGTTTTTCAAAACACTAATTGCGGATTGCTCCGATGGTGGTGGATCAATTAGCCACGCTTTCTTGCTTTTGTCCCATTTTTCTTCAAAAAGTGTCGGCATCAAGTTTTTGCTCTTAATAAAAAGTCCAAGAAATTTGCGGGACTCCAACGTAGCAATTACGAATTCGACATTCGAATCACTTTGAATTTGGGCTCCCATCATCGTAGCCAATCCACCAAGTTGGCCCATAGCTGAAGTTTCACCACTGTTTTTTCCTTGAACGGGAGAAAGCAAGGTTTCCGCTCTATAGACTTCGGGGGAAAGGATTGCATAGGCAAACGCAAAGACGAGGGAAGAAATGGTGATGAAAGCAATAGTTTTCCAAGCTCGAAACAAAGAGCGCATTATTTCAATCAAGTCGACCTCGTCGTCTCCCACCGTAGGATCCGATCCGACCATGACATATTTGTTTTCAGAATTTTTATCTTCGCTCATTTTTTTTCACGCTACCGCCCTTGGCCGTTTGCTGGAAGCAGAGCCAATCGGGCGAACTTAATAAGTTTCGGTTCACTTAGAACTTTTTTGGGCCAAACGATCGCTCTTGCCAACGATCATCTTAACCCAAGGAAGCAATCGGCTCATTTGCCGATGCCATCCGGATAAAATCTCTTCTCGCCGA
>MDTG01358578.1_pt1 | contig 32785 bp, 32 predicted proteins | sample 811421 | NCBI WGS metagenome assembly MDTG01 (sample SAMN05326645, study PRJNA326480) | marine metagenome | isolation source: seawater | place: Pacific Ocean: South East | collected 2011
CTACTGATATCCTGATTAAAATTTGAATTGTTCTGAAATAACCCTTGCATATTTGTAATTCCAGAGGTACAAACACAGGATACATCTTGCCCCCCTGAGATCATTGAAACAAGAGTATTCCTGTTAACCTTTGTGTAAGTTTTAGAGTTAACTACACCAGAAGAACCAACTGAAGCATTATCACAAATAATGGTCTTATTATTTGAAGCCAGCTGGAAATCTTGAGAAAAAATCGGATTGGAGAAACAATATAATCCTATGGCCAATGCACGAAGAATAAACTTCGGCAGTTTGTATTTCAAAACAAAACCCATTTTTATAATCACAGATTAATAATTATTGAAAATAATCCTTCACTTCTTTCCAAATTCATTTTCTTTCGAATACTCGATCGGAGATTGGACAATGTACTGTCAGAAATTTCCATAAATTTAAGAATTTGTTTATTAGAAAAGTTCATTCTAATAAACATACATACTTTTACTTCTGTGAATGTCAAATCTCGATTGATATTTATTAATCTCTTTGTGAAATTTGGATAAATTTTTGCAAACTCAATCTCGAAATTTTGTTCCAATAACATTTTACGTATTATTTTAAGTGCAATTAATATTAAAATATTGTGTCAAACAAAAAAATTGGCTCAATTCGGTTGTTATGCAGTAAAAATGCAGTAGTAATTATAATAAATTCAACCTCTGAAAACCTTAAAACGTTCTAATAAGGCCACTACAGGGAGATCAAGAAGGAGTTTAAGTCCTGATTTTCAAGGTTTAGCTTTTTGGTAAGTCTGTAACGCTGGCTTTCTACAGTCCTTAAAGAAATTCCTGAAATATCGGCAATTTCATTATTGTTACGATTCATTTTAATGTAGGAAGCCAACCTCAAGTCAGTTTGTGAAAGTTTACTTATCTGATTGAGTTTGTTGTAAAAATCGGGGTAAACATTCACAAACATCTTATCAAATTCATCGTAGGATTTTTCAGAATTGATCACCTTATCCAGTTCCTTAGAAACCATTACACTTGAATAGTCCTCCTGCTCTTGAGTGGTTGTGATTTTCTTTTGAAGGTTTTTTAAATAATCATTTCTTTGAATAATAAAATTAGCCTTACTGACCAGTTCCCTGTTTTTCTGGTCCAACTCAGCCAAGACCTTTTCTTTTTCCAATTCCAATCTACTCCCCTTTTCTTTTTGATAGTTGTAATTAATCCTTATGGTAATTAGAGAGAAAAACAAAATTACTGAACCGATGATCAGAACAAACAAATATGTGTTGTATCTAATTTTACTTTCGTTAAGTTCTCTTGCCGAATTAGATAAAAGCATTTGTGTTTCAAGGTCATTAAAATTTTTTAAAATCCTAGAGTTAGTTACCCCCGATGCAATCAAAATCAAAGAATCTTTGATTTTTAACAAGCCTTCCTTGTTTTGCTCTTTTTGGTAGACTTTTTCAAGAACCCTGTAATTATATCTCTTTTCTTTATCACTTAGGTTTTTGAACTTGAGATTATCCAAGGCTATATCTTCGGCCTTTTTTAAATCGTTCATTCCCAAATAACATTCTGCGAGTCGGGAACCCAAAAGATTTTTTTCAACAGGAAAAGCTTTCAAAATTTCTTTGGCTAGATTCAATTTTTCAATCGCGTTTGAATATTCCTTGATGGACTGGTAATAGGAACCCATTCCCAAAAAAGCATATCCATAATTTCTAGTCAATAGAGAGGTCTCCAACTGTGGATCATTTACTTTTTCTTTTTGATAAAATTCAACAATTTCTTGGAGTTTGTTTTTGGCAGCTGCCAATTCATTTTTGCGAATTTTTACCGCCATAAGTTCTGCCAAAGAATACATAATATCTTCCCCTTTTCCTTTGGTCAATCTGTTTTCATATACTTGATAGTATATCTTCTCTGCACTGTCATGATCTCCTCTTACCTCTGAAATTAGCGCAAGGTTAGAATTTGAGGTGTTTATGCCATTATTTGAATCATTGGGGTCTGTGCTCTTTAACTTTTGAAATGAATTTTTGGCCTCTATATATTTTTGCTCTGCTTTGTCATACTTACGATTTTGGAAATAAATATTACCGATATTCAATAAGATCCATGGAGGATCTTCCATTTGGTAGGAATCATTACTATCTACTTTTATGCTGTTTTTGATTTGTAATGCACGATTAAAATATTCTAAAGAGGAGGCATAAAGCTCCATGTAACTTAAAATTTCCCCCACTTTAGCATAGGTTTTCACCATTTCAAGATCAGGAGGATCGCCTTCTCTAAGCTCAAAATATTCCAAACCAAATTCTATAGCCAAGTTGGGGTTTTGAAATTGATATTTAAAAATAGAATCTCTTATGCGCTCTTTTTTTTGGGCATTAACTAAGAAGATGTTCCCAAAAAAAACAAGAAGTAAGATTATTCGCATAAGTCTATATTTTCAAATAAGTATAGACTAAAATAGTGAATATTACTATAACAATAATTTGGAGAAACTGCTTAAGGCTCAATAGGATCAGCTTTTTTTAATAAATGTTTCTCTTTGGCCTGATTAAATTCCTCAATGGAAAATCTTTTGCCATTTACATAAACTGATTTAACCCCTTGAGGCAAATCGTTGTAAAACAGAAAATCAAAACCCATAATCTTGAAAATTTCTTAAACATAGTAAAATAAGTAAAAAGTCTGCCGAAAAGCATTACTGCAATTTTACTGCATACGGATATTTGAATTGAACACTAGTGGGAAGGTTTACTCTATAGGCATTCGATCTGCTAATTGATCTGGTAGTGCGTCTGCAAGATCTTTGAGGTGCAAGTCCATAATGCCTAACAAATCTGAAACCACTTCTGGGAAAGTTTCTGCAACATCATGTTTTTCGGATATATCCGCTCTGAGGTCATACAACTCGGGGCGCTCAAGCACTATAGTAGATCTACCATAGTGGATTTCTTCTCTTTGCTTGACATGCACTTTATACTGTTGGTTTCGGTAACCATGTAGTTCAGCAAAAGCCCAATAATAAAACTCCTTGCGTGGACTGTCTGAGTTTTGGGTTAACACTTGCGACAAATCATATCCGTCCATTTTTCTGTCGTTAGGAATCTCAGACCCTGAAAGTGCTGCAAAAGTAGGAAGCAAATCCAAGGTGGCGCCCATCTGATTAATTACTCCAGGTGCAACAATGCCCGGGCCCCAAAAGACCGTGGGAACTCTTTGACCTCCCTCAAAAGTAGTTCCTTTACCTGCTCTGAGTGGTCCAGCCGAACCCCCATGAGTTTTAAACAATAGCCAAGGACCGTTATCAGAGGTGAACACTACCACTGTATTATTATGAAGACTGTTGTTTTTTAATGTCTTAATTATTTGACCTACGCTCCAGTCAATTTCCTCAATCACATCTGTGTACAAGCTGGCCTTACTCCTGCCTGTAAATTTCTCCGAAGTAAATAATGGAATATGAGGTAGGCTGTGAGCTAGATATAAAAAGAAAGGTTTTTCCTTGTTTTGATTTATAAATTGAATTGCCTTTTCAGTATATCTTTTGGTTATGGTGGTTTGATCTGCAGGGCGTTCAATAACCTTTTTATTCTCAATAAGGGGGACATTATAATGATCAATTTTGGAATAAAAATTTGGATCATTGGACCAATCTTTATACTTATCCCAAGATTTACTGTCCATATCATTAGAATATGGAATGCCATAATAAGAATCAAATCCTTGACTTTGAGGCAAAAACTCAGGCAAATGACCTAGATGCCATTTTCCTACTGCAGCAGTGGCATACCCTTGTTTCTTTAAAACCTCAGCAATTGTAATCTCGTCCAAGGGGAGGCCATTAGGAGAATCTGGAAACAGAACCACTCTTTTGGAGGAAGTCATTCCGTTTCTTATGGGATATCTTCCCGTCAAAAGAGCTGCCCTACTTGGAGTACAAACCGGATCGGCTACATAAAATTGTGTCCATTTTTGACCCTCTACCGCCATACGGTCTATATTGGGGGTTCGAATGATCGGATGTCCAAAAGCCCCTATATCTCCATAGCCCAAATCATCACAAAAAACAACTACAAAATTGGGTGGATTTTCTGATTGACAAAAAATGAATGATGTGTTTAAAATTAAAACAAAAATAAAGATGTACTTAAACTTAAAACTTGGCTTATAATAATTGGGGAAAAGTCTATGAATCATCTTTAGATTTTTGAAATTTTTAAAACCCTCTTCCCCTATCTCTAAAACCATCTGTAGAGTTAGTTCCTTCAATAACTTGTGAAAGCTGTTCTGGCCTTGAACCTTCAACATCCTTAAGGTGTAGGTTCATGGTCTTTAGCATTTTTGACACTTCATTTGGGAAAGTTTCAGCTACATCATATTTCTCTGAAATATCTGCCCTTAAATCATAAAGCTCGGGTTTATCAAGAACAATTGTTGGGTTAGCAAAATTTATATTTTCCCTTTGTTTTACATGAATTTTATACTGTTCTGTCCTGTACCCATGAAGTTCAGCAAAAGCCCAATAAAAAAAATCTTTTCTTGGACTTTCAGCTCTTTCAGAAAGAACTTTAGATAAATCATAGCTATCCATTTTTCTGTCAGAAGGTGCCTTTGCTCCAGATAAAGAAGCAAATGTCTTTAAAAGATCAAGTGTTGAACCCATTTGATTAATAACCCCTGGCTTAACAATCCCCGGCCCCCAGAAAACTGTTGGAACTCTTTGACCCCCTTCAAAAGTAGTTCCCTTACCAGAACGTAATGGACCCGCTGTACCCCCATGAGTTTTAAAAAGCAACCATGGACCATTATCTGAAGTAAATACAACAACGGTGTTTTTGTCTAAATTATTTTTCTTAAGAGTTTTGATAACTTGACCAACACTCCAATCAATCTCCTCAATTACATCAGTAAAAACCCCTGCTTTACTCCTCCCTTTAAACTTGTCAGAAACAAAAAGTGGAATATGAGGCAAACTATGCGCTAGATATAAAAAGAAAGGCTTGTCTTTATTTGTTTCTATAAATTTTACTGCTCTTTCTGTGTATCTTTTAGTAATAGTTAATTGGTTTGCAGGACGTTCAATTTCAATAGTATTTTCAATTAATGGAACATCGAACCTGTTAACATCAGAAAAATAATTTGGATCATCCGCTTTTTCTAAATACTCATCAAAAAAACCATTATGATTCATATCATTTGAGTAAGGAATACCATAATAGGAATCAAAGCCTTGTGCTTGAGGAAGATATTTAGGTAAATGCCCCAGATGCCATTTTCCAATAGCTGCAGTGGAATATCCCTGATCTTTGAGAATTTCGGCTATCGTAATTTCCTCTAAAGGTAATCCCCTTGAGGAATCTGGAAACAGAACCACTCTTTTTGCTGAAGTCATTCCAGACCTTATGGGATATCTCCCTGTCAGTAATGCTGCTCTACTTGAAGTACAAACAGGATCTGCTACATAAAATTGGGTCCACTTCTGACCCTGATCGGCTATCATATCAATATTTGGAGTACGAATAATTGGATTTCCAAATGCTCCTATATCTCCATAGCCCAAATCATCACAAAAAACAACCACAAAGTTGGGTGGATTTTCTGATTGAGCTGAAAGAGTTAAAAAGGAGAAAAAGAAAAGTATAAAAATTATATTTTTCATAGAAAAGATTATGATTTTATAAAAGAATTTTGACGTGCGATAACGCAACAGCTTTTAGCCCCCTTTTATTTAATTCAAGGACTGCCCCCCTTTTTCACCAGTACGGATTCTATAAGCTTCATCAACAGGTAACACAAATATTTTACCATCCCCCACTTGATCTGTCGCGGCCGAACTCAATATTGCATCGATGGTTCTTTGAACGAAATCATCATTGACTACAATGGAAAGGTAGCGCCTTTGAATTTCTGAAGTGCTATAAGTTATACCTCTGTAAACATGGCCTTCCTTTTCATTACCAACTCCTGTTACATCCCAGTAGCTGAAGAAATTAACCTCCACTTTGTGCAAAGCCTCCTTGACCTCAACAAATTTTGATTTACGAATGACTGCTTCAATTTTTTTCATCTTTAATAGATTTTAATTATTCGTTAGAATAGGACTTTACGCCAAAGGAAACCGAATCGATTCCTGCCTCTTCCTCTTCACTGGTAATTCTGACACCAATAGCAGATTTCAAAACTTTCATCAATATAAAGGTAATACTGAAAGAAAACAAGGCAATAGTTAACACGCCAATAAATTGAGTTATCAATAAATCAGCCCCACCTCCAAAAAATAGTCCTGCTTCGGTGGCGAAAAAACCAACAGCAAGTGTGCCAAAAAGTCCATTGATTCCGTGAACTGCCACTGCGCCTACTGGATCATCTACTTTCATTTTATCAAAAAACAGAACGGCAACATCAACCAAAATACCGGCAATAAAGCCAATAACAATTGCAGACATAGGTCCGACCACATTACAGCCTGCCGTAATAGATACTAGTCCAGCCAATACACCATTTATGACCATGGTGATGTCGATTTTTCCATAAGAAAAATAGGTGTAAAACATTGTAGCAATCCCACCTGCTGCAGATGCTAAAAAGGTATTGACTACAACGTTACCTATCAACTCCCAATTACCTACAGCACCTAAAGAGGAGCCGGGATTAAATCCAAACCATCCAAACCACAAGATAAAAGCTCCCACTGATGCCAAAGGCAAATTATGTCCTGGTATGGTATTAGAAGTTCCCTCATTTGAATATTTTCCTATCCTAGGCCCTAAAACTATGGCAGCAGCTAAAGCCGAAAATCCACCCATCGCATGGACGGCTGCAGAGCCAGCAAAATCATTGAATCCTCTTAAGGCTAACCACCCGTTAGGGTTCCACACCCAGTTGGCAACTAAGGGATACATAAAACCACAGAAAAAGACAACCATTATGGCATAAGACCAAAGTTTCATCCTTTCAGCCAAGGCCCCCGAAACAATTGAAATAGCAGCGATGGCAAATCCCAATTGAATAAACCAAAACAATTTATTGGATACAGTAAGACCCAATCCCAAGTCGCTTTCCATGATTCCAAAATCTAACGCAAACCATCCGTTGGAAGCGCCATAGGCAATTCCGAAACCAACTACAAAAAAGGCAATCCCTCCAAAGATTATGTCAATAATTACTTTGGCAATGATACTCATTGCATTTTTAGCACGAACAAAGCCCGCTTCTAACAAGGCAAAGCCCGCTTCCATAAAAAAGATGAGTGCTGCACATAATGCAACCCAAACGGTATTTATTGCAAAAATTTGTTCGTTAAGTAATCGGGTATATTCTTCCATTGGTTTGTTTTTTTAAAATTTTTTAAAAATATGTAAAATAAAATAATCGAATAATCTTTATTGAAATTTATAAACAAAAGTTATCTAGTAAGAAAATCTTAAAGTATTATTGGAAGAGCAATGAACATATTTATTTAATTTGTAGAGTGATTTTTGATGTAAAATTTATTTTAAAATTTCATCCTTACCAACCAGCATTTCATCAAATTTCAGATCATCTAATCCCTCTTGATCAAATGGATCTTCAATATATTCTTGTATGTTGTAAAGTGCCATTAAAATGAACCCAATAATGACCGAAAAGAAAATGGAAACCACTAGCTCCAAAAAATTGCTTTTGTCAAAACTTGCCAGAATATTAGAATTATATACCAATGGAGATAAGTAAATGAAAACCAGACAATACAACCTTAAAGAGATCGGAGTGGAATGTATTTTTAAGGTATTGAGTTTTTCAACACATTCAAACAATTCGTTTTTTACCCTAATAATACTGTCTTTCTCTCTTTCGTTGTATAAATGTTTATATTTTTCCAGGGTGTAAAAGATATCTTTACGTTTGCTCCTGATGTTTTCCATTGTTAAGTTGCCCGTTTCTTTCAAGACATTCACCATGTCATCCTGGAGGGACAAAAGACTTTTAAAAAAAGATAAATAGTCTTCTTTTTTAGTCCCGTCAACAGCGCGAAAAAGATTGGTCAACTCAATCATTTTATTTCTAAAACTGTTGAATTCCCCAATGGCTTCTTGTCTCTTTTGATAGGCGCTGGTAATGGAAAAAACCAATGGAAAGACAATCGCAATACTCAATATGGTAAAATCAATCTGAAGATTGAAGTTGAATTTATCATAGAAAAAATAAATCACTAATGTTTCTAAAACAATAACTATCATTCTGAAGTTAATTGCTGAATAAATTACTTTGATTTTCCTACTCATATTCTTTAAATCCTATATTATATAGCAAACAAATTTAAAACTATGATATGACAAAATGCAATTAATCAGTAATAATAATATCCATCGCAGTAGAAATGCAGTAGTTCAATTTAAAACATTATTAAATCCGTATCTAGGCCTTTTGAATCCTCCCGCTAAAAAAACACTAATAAAAACATTAAAATATTTTATATTGGTTATTCCCTTTTATAAAACGTGAATTAATATTTGAAACATGAGTATTCAACAGGATAAAACTTCTGAAAAAAACCCACCCTCGGTTTCTAATGAAAATTCACATGATGAAACCAGTGAAGGTTTATTTGAATATGAAGATAATCGCTCAGTAACTGTTTCCCTTAGAAAACTTCAAGAAAGGGCTGACAATAGTTCAAAATCCGAGGCGACTACTCAATTACAATCTATTGCGGATGGTTTGTTTGATCCACAATTAACTGTTCAAAAAAAAGAAAAAAAGAAAAATCCTTCTACAAATATTAACAGCGCTATTCAGCTTCAAGAGGATTTGGATGAACTTTATAAAGAAAGTGATAAAATTGAAGAAGAAGATGCGCTCCAAAAAGAAAGAGAGCAAGGTGCAGTTCTTTTTGAGGAGGCAGGGATGAATTCCGATAAGCAAATTGATATTGAAGGAAATTTAACTACAACTGCAAAAATTAAAGGATTTTTTGGCTTTAACTCAACATGGGATAAATTCACTCAAGGTGTAGAAAAATTTAACAACTCAAATGATATTGCTGATAAACAAAAAATTCTTGTAGAACTCAAACCAATTGCTAGAGAATGGATCAGAAGACATGATGTGACCAAAAAAGAAGGAGGTGATGTGGATGAAAATGATATCCTAAAACAGAAGACGATATACAAGTTTTTGAATCAGACTAGCTCTAATTATCTACAAATTAAAGAAAGATACCATCAAACTAACGATGAAATTACAAAATTAAATTCTGACATAACTCCAGATGGTATCGTTAATGTTTTTGATTATTACGAAGCATTTAAAAACGGATACGATGTTTTTTTTAGAGATTATACTGCAGATATAAACCTTTTGTTTTTAAATGAAAGTGAGGAAATTAATAAGTTTAAAACCGATTTAGAGTCAAATGCTGTTGATATTGGCTCATCAAAAGCTTTTAATACTGGAATGGGTATTAAAATTTTATCTCCAAAATTAAGTGTCAGACTAAGTGGAACTGCAACTATATCAGGAGGAGTATCATGGTCTTTTGGCGAGCTCAATAATATAAAGGGTTTTGCAAGTGCTGACTTTAATAAATCCGGTTATATTGAAAACTCAATATCTATTAACGATGGGTCTGCTAATACCTCGATATTTGGAATAGATTTTAAAGTCGCTGGATTAGAATATAATTCTAGTGTTTTATCTGCAAAAAAACTGGAAGGACAAACCATATTATTCAATAGAAAAATTAACCTAACAGGCACAAATTTTTCCATTGTTAATGGGAGTCTAATCTATAATAGTATTATAGCAACTTGTGAGGGTGATCTCAAAATTTCAAATGGAATCGTTATAACGAATCCACAAGGTGAATACTTTTCAGATGGGAGTTTAGTGTTTAATGGAGGCTTTTCATTGGATCTCCCCAATTTAGCCAATGCTTCTGGGAAAGTAGAGGAGTGTAAAATAAAAAACGGTACAGTTCAAAGTATTTCCATTCAAGACGGGGAAGCCTCTGGGGATATTCTTGGAGTTAATTTTAATCTTAAAAAGATTAGCTACAAAGATCAAATACTTTCAATTAAATCAGCAACTGGACAACTCACAATTTTCGGTTCTTCTTTTTCTATGAATGCACTAGGTCTTAATTTCGACAGTGATAAAAACATTGATTTTAAATCTATTTCAGGGACAATGCCAGGATTAGATGTAGGATTTTTTAGTACACAAGAAACATCATTGACGTATGATAAAGTAAAAGATTTATATTCAGGCACTACCGAATATACATTTAGAAATGATCAGATTTCCAATAATTTCAAAAATTTTAATACCCATGGAAATATATTGATTGAATGGACCCCAGGAAATAGCCCACATCTGTTAATTGATGAAGGATCAATTGAATTTGAAGCATTTGGACAGAATGTGGATGCATCGAAAATCGTTTATGATTCTGAAAGTCCTCTATCTTTTTCAGCCGGAGAAATTATATTGAATTCAAATATTCAAGGATATAATCCTGAATTTACGGCTGAAAATGTTTTAATTAATCAGACTGGGATGCATTTTAGTGAACTTTCTGCTGAACCTAATATTAGTCCACCCGAACTGGGTCCATTTACAGTCAAACCAACGAAGCTTTCACTCCATGAACAAGAAGAAAAAGGCTATATCCTGAAAGTGGATGGTCAAATGAAATCTAATTTCCCAAATCAATTTGGTTCTGTAACCGGTGAGTTAGAAGGAGGTGTTACTTTTTCAACTTTTTCATCAAAAATGGACTACTTCATAACTAAAGGGGAAGCTGAAATGGTGGCCCCAAATCCTCTGAACAAAATTTCAGATTTATTGGGTGGTGGATGGTCTGGATCTAGGTTTGAAATTAGTGCAAATATTCCTGTATTTCCAGGAGTTTTTGGCGTTTTTGGGATATTTCTTGCATTTAACGCTAGTTTTAATGATATAATTGGAAATATTAGTTTAGATGAAGAAAATAATATTATAATAAACTTGAACAGCGGCATCAGTGGAAGGATAGATGGGGGGGTGTTTGGTGGAATTCAAGCTGGAAGCCAGCTTTTGGCCGCCCTGGCAATTCTTTTAGAAATGGCTGCAAGTTCCGAAGCAACTCTAAATCTGGGTTATAGAAAATATTTTGGAATGGATGAAAATCTAAAAGCTTCTGATATAGATCCAAAACAAAATAAAGAAGGTTTTAGCTATGATTTAAGTGGAGAAACAAAAGGAAGTCTAAAACTTTCTGCTGTTGCTACCGCCCTTTATTTCTTTCAAAAAAGGTTTGAATTAGAGCTTTCAGAAGCATCACTTGGGAAATTTAGATTCTCAAATGAGGAAAATAAATTACCAAATCCAAGTGATCAAAAGTTTTTCAGTGATGAGGAGTTAAAAAGCAATGCAAATGATGATTTAAGTGATGATACCAAAACTGAAATTTCTAAAATGTCAGCCCCTCAGATGCTAGATATAGAAGTTAATAGGAGATTTGCATCAAATGAAAAAAAAGACACTTTAGATATATTCAAACAAAGCGAATCAGATAGGAAAAGTATTCGATCAGAAGTAAGCGATGATGATAAATCCTTTAATGAAGTTCCATTTACAAACTTATTTTTTTTCAATGAGTTTATAAATAACAGAATTAATTGGGATAATTTAATTGATTGGTATAGTAAGCTTACTCTTAAAAAATGTGACCAATTAATGGAAACTGAGGAGGGGAAACAAGAATTAAGAGCAATTATCGAACAAATGGGAAGTGAAAATAATATTGCCTCTTCATTCATTAGTTTTTATGGCCAAAAAATAAAAGAGATTAAAACAGCAATTCGAGGATATAGTACTGATGATAATGGTTATATAGAACTTCTTGAAAGTAAAAAAGAATTATTTGAAGCTGCTGAAAAATTCAAAAAAAATCATCTCCACAGTTCTTTTTGGGGAGATGATTTAAAACAAGATAAAAATGTAAGTGAAAATAGATCTATTTCTCAAGTATTAACATTTAGAAATAGTGGATATGAAAAATTCAAGGCAGGTCTATCCAGCCTTTATCAGGCTATGTCTAAAGACCCTAGAGTAATTCCTATTGAAGCAAACAGAAGGAGAATTCAAAAAAGAGGATCAGAATATCTGCTAAATTTAAGACAAGAACACAGGGAAAGAGATCAAGATAATTAATCTTCTAAAAAAAATAGAATTTGGTTTGTATTTCAAATACCTATTCATCGGAAAATAATTCAGACAAATTAAATAATGTTTGAAAATAACAAACCCATACCAAAACAAGGCGTTGATTTTAATGTTTAGATTATGTGATGTTTACAAATGCTATGAATTAGATAAAACTTTAAAAAAATCAGACACCCTCTAGTAATTCACTATTAGAAATAATATGATTCCCCTTTAAATTTAACTTTGCGAATGCATTCATTTGTTTAGCAACCAATTCTGCTTTAATGGGTTTGTAATTTTTTGATAATAAAAATAAAGGCATCAAAATCTGAGCTATTCGCTCGCCAAAACGAAATTCATTTCGCTTACCCAATAAAAGAGAGGGTCTAAAAATTAATGCTGCTGGGAGCCTTAAATCAAAAATATCCCGCTCAATTTCCCCTTTTAGCTTTAAATAAAAATTGTTGCTTGAAGCATCCGCGCCCCCAGAGGAAACCAATTGAAATTGAGTAATTTTCAATTTTAAGCAGCTATTCGCTATCAATAGATTGATGCTATAATCAATCTCTCTATAGGCTGCTTTATCTCCTCCTACCTTAGCTTTCGTGGTTCCGATAGCGGAAAAAACAGTGGAACTGTTTCGGATACAGTTCTCTATTTCCTTTGTATTTAAAAAATCTAGTTTGAATACCTCAATTTTTTTATGTGATATAGAAACTGGGCTTCTTGAAACAAAATTAATTTGAGAGATAGTTGGATCTTTGATTAGCTCTTTAACCAAAAGGCCTCCAATCAATCCCGATGCTCCAAAAACCGTGACTTGTTTTTTAATTTTAATTGTAAATGCTTAGTTTCAAACATAAAAAATTTAACTGTAAAGGGAGTAGTTTTAATTTTAAAAAACATTATTTAGTTGATGATTTTTTTAGTTAAAACCCTCTTTTATAGATACTTGTTTTAATTTTTTTAAGATATATTATAATGATTCTTTAGAGTGAAATATATAAAAGTGAGTTCTATAGTCGGAAAATCAGAATAAGATAGAATGGAGAAAACTATTAAATTTTTACTACATTTAGTTAATAACAAAACCATCAAAATCATGAAAAAATCAAAAGAAGCTTTTTTTGGACTTTTTACATTAATTGGGGTGTTTTTTATTGTAACGGGATATAATTCCAACAATGAACAACCTAAAGTTTACGAGTTTGAAATTGTTACAGTCGTTGAATCTCTTATTCAAAGTGGACTTGGGCGGTCAAGAATGATATCAGAAACTGAAACCGTAAATTACAGGGAAGCGACTACAATCAGAAAAGAAGATGGAGAAAAAGAAAAAAGTAAAAAAAAGCGCTCTGAAATAAGAACAAAAGCTTTTGAGGAAACAAAGCTACTTAACTTTTACAATATTGGCGGAATTAGATTTAATAATATTGCTACTAATGATGCTATGATGAGGGCTAAATTAAATGAAATGTCTTCAAATGGGTGGGAACTTGTATCTGTTGCCTCTGGAGTTGAAAGTGCTGACAAAGAAAGAGATGCTATTTTCATCACGCGTTTCTTTTTTAAAAAAGAGAAATAGTTCGATAAAATGAGTAACCGGTTGATTTTTTGTGAATTTCCAAAAGGAGCTAAAAGCATTTGCATAAATAATAAGAGATATAGTCGTGCTGAATTTGAAAAGGCGAAGGAATTGGAAAAAAGACGCGGTAAAAAAGGACGGTTTATAAAACTGGATAATTAAAATAATTTCTGATTATACTTCCCTGTTTTATTAATTAAGATTTTAGAATTATAAAAACTCTGAGAAATAGAAATGAGTTTAGGAGCTGAAAAAAGGAAGTTTAATTGTTAAAAATGGAGTATTCTGAATTGAATATCTTTAACTGTAGCTAAATACTTTAATCACTAAGTTGTTTTAAATTTTTAAGGTGAAAAAAAGAAAACTATCTATGTCTTTTTTAGCTGAACCAAATGACGCTAATTACAGCGGAAATGTTCATGGTGGAAAAGTTATGAAATGGATTGATGAAATAGGTTATGCTCTCTCTGTTAAATTCACAAAAAAATACTGCGTTACAAAATTTGTCGACGATATTGAATTTCTAAAACCAATCCACATTGGAGATTTGGTAAGTCTTGATGCAGAAATCATTAAGGTTGGAAAAACATCTCTGAGAATCAAAATAGATGTTTCAAGCACAAATTTGATTAGAAATAAATCAAAGAAAAATTGCGAGTGCTTTATAGTATTTGTTACTGTTGACGAAAATGGCAAAAAAACTACTATAAATTAGAAGTATAGACTCCCGAGAACCCAATAGATATATTCTAAAATAGGCATTACAAAAAAGCTTCAAAAGAAAATGGGACACTAATCAATAAATGTTATTTTGACTTTTTAAAGACTCAGAACTATCAGTCCTAACTGAAGAGTAATATGACTATTATCTAGGCTTTTTTTCTTGCCATCATATAAAGAGTAATAAATACAAGATTTAATACAATATTAATAACTGGTGTTGGTCCTTCTGCTTGGCCATTTAGTAGATGAATTCCTATTAGGATAACAAAAGTCGAATGTCCAAGAATTACGGTTGTAATTGCCTCTTTTAAATTTCCAACAAAAGATGGAATCCTAAAAACTGTAATCCCAAGGGCAATTAAGGAAGCTCCAAATGCTTGGGCTGTTGTTATTCCATCAGCATTAAGCGTCATTCCTGCTCCTTCTAAAAACATTTCTGACATAAATGCAGCCATAGCTCCATTAATCAATAATATAATCCCCGATAGTTTAAATAATAAATTTGGTTTCATGAAAAAGAATTTTCTAGGTTTACTATTTCTAATATACAAAATTTTGATTCATCAAAACACCCCTAGTATTCCATTCCAAGACCCGAAGCTTCATATTTAGAAAACACATTATTGTAAAAAAAATCAAAAAGATCCCAAAGGAATTGTAATGAAGCTATTTCTTTTTTCTTTTGTCAATTATCAAGGATATATTCCATAATACCATAGTTATAAAAAAGCTAACTCTAAATTGCTTACGGCTGAATTACTTAAAAAGTTAGTTATACTAAATTCTTCTAATCCGTAAATAAGTCCAATAGATAAATTAAGAATTATAAGTAAGGTTGTTCTATCTAAATTTTTCATTTAATCAAAATACACTTTTTATCCAACGTCTTAAAAATAGTATCTACTTAATTCAATCAGAAGTTTGGAGACTTATAAAGAAGTTAAAATAATAAGACTGCAAATTACTTACATGATTGTAAATCTTAGTATAATTAGATTAAGCTTAACCATGTAGTCTTTTAAAATACCTTTGATGAAGTCCAATCCCAGGGATATTGAAATGCCCCCCCACAGTTTTATAATCCAACTTTTGATAAAACCCTGATGAATTAATTCTTGCGTTAAGCCAAAGAAGTTTAAATTCTTTCAGTTTAAGTAGTCTTTTTTCGATCTCATTCATTAGATGAGTGCCAAATCCCTTTTTTTGATATTCTTCAAGCGTTGCTATTCCTCTTAATCTCATTCCGTTTAATAAAGGAAAATCTTCACATTGAATTGGGAGTGCTGACAAAACTGAAATAATAGATCCTTCTATTTCTAAGCCAAGATGAATAGATGAAGGATTATTGTCAAATTCGAAAACACATTCCTCTATAGGTTTTCCAGGGCGAAGTACAGGATGCCTTACAATAAAAGTTTCTTTAGCAGTTATGCTTCTAATTTTCATTCAATAAATTAAGAATTAGCTTTTACAGGGATTTAAAATTGCTAGTATCTTAGGTTCAAGAACCTGTTGAGGTTGTCGTCCCTGTATTTGTTGAAGTAGAGGTGTCTGCATCAACTTTTATTGTAAAGTTTTGAGAAATTACTTGAGAGTTCCATCTTACTGTTAGTGTAATACTATGATCGCCAATGGTTAAGGCAGTAGGGGTGCCACTTAAAACTAGTTCAGGTGAAGCTCCATCAATATTCGTTGAGCTGACCAATCCTTCAGGTAAAATTCCTGTTCCATTCGAGGAACTTATACTTGAGGTTGATGTGAAATTAATAGAAAGACCTCCCGAAGCATCAATGACTTCAGCACTGCAATTCTCTAAACCTATCATATTATAAAAACTATTTAAGATAATTGTTGGAGAAATAGTTCGTCCAGCAGTTAAACTAATATCTGGTGTTTCAAAATCGAATTTCAATTCACAATTACTTGAGATTGAAGATGTTCCTGTGTTTGAAAAGCTGTCCTCAACTATTATTTGTCCACTAAGAATTACTTCTGGATCAGCAACATTCAATATTATCCCATAATCAAAAGTTCCAAGAGAGTTTGATGATGGTGTTCCCGCAACTGTAATTTCGTTGTTATCAAGACTGACCGTTAATCCCTCTGGAAGATTTGATGAACTAACAATAAGCGTTTCCGTACAGGTTGATCCTACAGTTACCGCTATAGTAATATTTTCAATGGGACTTCCAAGGCTTATAGTTTGATTAGCATTATCAGAAGTAAGGTTAGTTTCAATACTACAAGCGGCAAGAGCTAAAGTAGAAGATTCTGTATCAGTGGTCTGCGAACCTGTATTTGATGGTGCAAGAGGATCTGTTGCCTCATCATAAGTTGGATCTCTATCAGCCTCTAACTGTTCATCGCAAACTCCAATTAGCTCAATTTTAAAGCTTAAGTAGTTGCCAGTTAATTTAATATCTGTAAGCTTTCCAATATTAGCTTCATCTCGTTGAGCAATCCACTGCTGAAATAAGCTTATCGAGTTTTCAGAATCGATTGCGTACTGCCCCGTTATTGTGGTAGTCTCTGTAATTATTGTATATGAGTTATCGGATCTAAATATTAGCTCATAGACTTTACAATCCAAAGCCCTAGCTGATGAACGCTGTTGAGAGCCTGGGCGTTTTTTTCTAATCTTCCATTTACCAATTGTATTATTTTTATCAGTATCGTCTGGATTTATAATTGGTAACTTCTCTTCAAAAGTAGCGGTAACAGTTTTTGAACTGTCCATTTCAACTTCAAGGGGATTTTCGAATGTGTTCTCACTAATATTGTTGAGAAGCTGCTCCCAATCATAAAACAAATAATCACTTTGTGGTGTAGCAGTTAGCCTAATGGTATTCCCTGATTCATATTCTTCCGTTCCTCTAGCTGAATTAACCACTTCTTGAGCTACTTCTCCACTACCAACGGTATTAACAGTAAGGGTATATTTAGACCTTATAAAGTTAGCGGCAATGGTTAGATTAGAAGTTACATTAACACTTATTGAACTCCCTGTGAGGGTAGTTCCTGTCCAACCTGAGAACTCAAATCCCTCGGCTGGGGTTGCTGTGATTGACACAGAAGAGTATTCATAGAATTGCCCACCTGATGTACTAACGCTTCCTCCATCTGAGGCAGAAACTGAAACTGTAAACTTTTGTGAAACTACTGGTGAATTGTCATCTCCTTTACTACATGAATATGCTATTAGGCATAAACCAAAAAGAAAAAATAGCTTTTTCATTGAAATAACAGTTAAACACCTACAAGATAAGAAAGTTTTAAATTAAAATTAGTTTTTGAAAATAGTTCGGACCTTTTTTTAAATGACTTTAGACGCTATATTTCAGAAAGATTTTTATTCTTTTAAAATAGTTCTAAGCTGAAAAAATAAAATCGAAATATTATTTATGCATCCCCGCCTCCAGCGTCTCCGCCTCCAGCGTCTCCGCCCCCAGCGTCTCCAAAAGAAGTGTGAACAAAATCCCCTCCTGCAGAGGGCATATTATTGATGCTAATTTGAAATTCATCTAAAACTAACCCAATCTCTTTGGGGTTTAATTTATTTGGAAGACTTGATTCTATTGTATTGCCATTTTGAAGGTTTAGAATATAAGTTTTTTTTGATGTGTAGAGATAAAATTTTCCGTTTAACAATATTGCTTTTGGATTAGACCATTTAAATGGCGGTTTAATGCTAAAAAGATTAACCCCCGACTTCAAGTTAATGCCTGTATAATATTTTTTATTATTAAGATAAATTAAAGTCTCTCCAACAATATGAACAGAGTAAAAAACTTCATTAATTCTCCATAATTTTTTACCATTTTCGAAATCAACCAAATTTGTAAATGACTTCCCCCAATTTGAATATGTTGTTATAAATACCAAGTTATCTATTCTTGAAATTCCATAAACTTTATATTCGAAATCGAGCTCCCATTCGTAATTATCACTTTTAGGGTTATACTTTACAACTTTTTTCTTCTCAGAAAATAAAATTGAATTAGGTTTCATCATTAAACTATTTATTAAATTCATTTTTAAAAAAACTTATCATCTTGTCTTGAAATTCTTTCTTAAATACATTTTTACCATGTCCTCCATCTTTTACAGAAATAAGTTCATTTTTAATTTTTTGAGAATCAAGAGCTATTTTAAATACTTTACTTTGACAATAAGGCACTGTAAGATCGATCATGCCATGAATTATTAAAAATGGCGGAGTCTTTGGACTTATATAAGAGATCGGATTAGCTGCTCTAGCTTTTTCTTTATTTTCTTGAATAGCACCTCCAATTAGTCTAGACTCGGGTGAATTAACATCATCATGGACTATTTTAGATCCACAAATATCCATCAATAAAAAATCAGTCGGTCCGAACCAATCTACTACTGCATCTACGTGACTTTCAAACTGCATAAAATTTCCTACATTACCTTCCATCTTTTCATTATGTGAGGTTGTGCCAGCCATTGAAGCAAGGTGACCCCCTGATGAGCTTCCAGTTATTCCAATAAATGAAGGATCAATTTTATATTTTTTTGCATTACCTCTTATAAATCTTAATGCCGCTTTTACGTCATGAATTTGGGCAGGGAAAACAGCATCAAAAGAAGATCTGTGGTTAATTGAGGCAACTGCAAATCCTGAGTCAATTAGTGGTTGAATAAGTGTGTTTTTTATTTTCCCCGCTGCTTTAGAGTTGTTAGATTTAAATGCACTTCCATAAATTGTTATAATTAAAGGACTTTTATTAGAGGTAGATGATGGGAGATAAATATCCATCATATGGTAAATTTTTTGATCTCCTGCATAATTTAAATCTTTCCATGTAGGTTCAGGTAATTCCTGACAAACTGTATAAGAACAAATTAATATGAAAAGAAATTTCAATTCCTTCATCGTGAATTCAGCTTTTAAAATATAAATAATTATGTTTTTTTAGATATTGACGTTTAGTATTAGAATGGGGAAAAATAGTTTTTTAATTTTTCTTTCCATAATCATGATTTTTTTCCTTTTTTTATTTAAGATATATCAATTAACGCACCGATGAAGAAAATCATCAAAGCATTATCAATTATAATTTCTTTTTGCTTTTTCTTTTGATATAGAAGCAAGGTAAGAAACTTTTATTTTCGAATTGATTTAAAGGGTTCTGGAAGTGCCAGCCCTAAGAATTTTTTTATATTAGAAATATGAAAAAGTTAATTCTTCTTTTACTAATAATCCCTGTTGTTTCCTTTAGTCAAAATCCGAATTCTGATGAAAAATATACATTCAAAAGAGGAGATGTTAATGGAATTGGAAAGTGGTATATGGGTAGAGAAATTGCCTATGTAATGGGGTTTCAAGGAATTGGTTGGTTAGAAAGATCTGATCGGGAAAAAGAAGAAAACGTCTCTAATTTGATTCAAAACATGAGGATTGAATCCAATGACACGATTGCTGATATTGGAGCTGGTTCTGGTTATCATGTATTCAGGATGGCCCCTTTGGCAAAAAAAGGATTGGTGTATGCTGTGGACATTCAAAATGAAATGTTAAAGGCAATTCAAAGTAAAATAGAGTCTTATAAAATAAAAAATGTAGAAACGATTCATGGTAGCGAAAAAAGTATTCATTTGCCAAATAATTCAGTAGATAAAATTTTAATGGTAGATGTTTATCATGAATTTAATTTTCCAAAGGAAATGATCATGTCAATCAAAAATGCATTAAAGCCAAATGGAGAATTATTTTTAGTTGAATATAGAGGGGAAGACCCAATGGTTCCAATTAAAAAAATACACAAAATGACTGAAAAACAAGCTGTCAAGGAAATGGAAGCTGCTGGTTTCACTCTCCGAGAAAACATAGGTAATCTTCCCTGGCAACATTGTATGGTATTTATAAATAATTTATAAATCTCAAAATTCATATATTGTAAAAAAAAATCAAAAAATGAATTCCTTAAAAAGCCCTAAAATATGGCTCATAATACTTGCTTTACTTCATACAGGGCCTGGTGTTATTTTGCCCTATATTGAAATGGGGGGAGGTACTGAATATCTTGCAACTATACTTCTCTTTTTATGCTTCACTGTTTATATATTATATATTGCATTTATGACAAAAGGACAGAATCAAGCTAGATTATCCGTAATTTTTTGCTCTCCCATTATTGTATTTTTTATTATTGGAGCGGTAATGAAATTAGAAATTATGGGAGTGCCAGTAGCTCCATTCCCAGAGGCTATATTCCCTTTCACAGTATGGTCATTACCAATTCTAACTGGTCTTTTAAATTGGAATACCGAAGCCTAAAAATAGACTAACCCTAACACCCTTCTGGGGTGCTTTTTGAGGGTTTTATCTTCATAGGGTTGATTTGTTGTTCAAATAAAAAAATCAATATTGTTTTAATAACAACATTTATGGGTTTATAACTCAATTATATGGAAATAAATTAAAGTAAAGATATTGGTTTTAAGAGTTTCAGTTATATAGGGCATTAATTGTAATCCAAGCCATAAGCCCGCCACCAATTTCCAAAGCCGATTCATCAATATTGAAATTTGGGGTATGAAGCCCTGATTCAATACCTTTTTCTGCATTACCGACTCCTAATAAATAAAAACAGGCTGGGTTTCTTTGGGAATAGTATGCAAAATCCTCAGAGGCCATCCATTGGTTCATTTCAATCACATTTCCTTCACCCAAATAGGAGGTTGCATGGGACATTAAGTCCTTAGTTAAATTGAAGTCGTTGAACAAATGCGGATAACCATGGTTGATTTTTAATTTGCATGTTCCTCCCATGGCTTCTGCCATTGATGTTACCAATATATCCAATTTTTCTAAGGCCGTTTTACGCCATGTTTCATCCAAAGTTCGAAAGGTGCCTTCAATGTGAACTTCATCAGGGATTATATTAATTGCGCCATTGGCAATCACTTTTCCAAAAGAAAGTACGCACGGAGTTTTTGGCGAAGCCATTCGGCTGACCAGCTGTTGCGCAGCAACGATGATATGTGAAGTAATTAAAACTGGGTCTATTGCTTTTTCAGGCATCGCGGCATGGCCTCCTTCTCCTTTAACAGTAAGAAAGAGTTCATCCATACTGGCCATAAATCTCCCTGAACAAAAACCAACCTTGCCAACCGGAATATCTGGTCTTACATGTTGAGCGATATGTGGTAGTCTTCCCAGGTCTTGGTAAACTTTTTCATTGATTACCAAACTTGCCCCTCCGGGCATAACTTCTTCACCTGGTTGGAAAAGTAATTTGATTTTCCCCTTTAAATTATCTTTTAGATCAAATAAAATCTTAGCACAGAGCAAAAGTGAAGCAGTATGAGCATCGTGGCCACAAGCATGCATTACCCCCTTTTTTTTTGAAACATATGAAACATCATTTTTTTCTTCGATGGGTAGCGCATCAATATCAGCACGCAATAAGATCGATTCCCCTTCTCCTATTCCATAGATGGTCGCCAAAATTCCGGTTTCAGCCACCGAAACAATATCAGTAATTCCAATGTCCTGCAACTGTGATTTGATATAATCACATGTGTTATGCTCCTTAAAAGAAAGTTCAGGATTTTGGTGAAGATAGCGTCTTACATTTATGAATTCTGAAGCGTGTATTTGGGCTAGATTTTTTATTCTTTCTTTTCGAATCATGATATAAAAATAGTGGATTTGGGAATTTTAATGAAGATTTGGGGAAGTGCTACCAACAACAGTCCTTATAAATCTCCTAGGCGTGTTATTTTCTTTTTTCTTGATCATTTTATTTTTTCTAATAAAATTGTATTCGATTCTATTATTGATATTCAATGCTTCTCATTTTCGATACCCTTCAACCATGTAGCATTGTTTTGACGTACAAATGCGTCATCGTTCAAATTAGGGTAATCTCTATATACTCTGTCGATTTCTTCTTTTTGACCTAATGACAAGGTTTCGTTTTCATCTAAACACCATGTTCCCTTCAGCAATCCTTGCCGTCTTAAAACTTCATGAATTCCAGCAATACATCCACTAAAATTATTGGCAGCATCAAAAAAAGCAGCATTCGTATCAGTTACTGCAACATTAAGTTTCATTAATTCCTCAGGAATATTATTCCCCGATTTTTTGACTTTATGTATGTAGTTCAATAGCTCCACCGCTTTAAGTGTCCAAACCGCCCAATGGCCCAATAATCCACCAACAATTTCCTTTTTTATAAATTCTCCTTCAACTAGGACTTCATAAGTGGTCAAAAGGTCGGCAACGATATTATCATCATTGCCCGTATATAGTGCAATATCATCTCGGCGTGAAGAAGCACATACAGCACGAACCACTTCTAAGGTCTGGTAACGATTGAAAGGGGCAATTTTGATTGCTTGTACATTTTTAATTTCCGAAAAGGACTTCCAAAAATTATGACTTAAGGCCCGACCCCCAACAGCAGGCTGAAGATAAAACCCGAAAACAGGAATTACTTCAGCTATTTTTTTTGTGCGCTCCAATAGGGCATCTTCATCCCAGTTACCAAGCCCATTGGTACTTACCAATACAATATCATAACCAAGTTCTGCACAGATCTTGGCCTCATTTACTACTTGTTCATTATTGCCGGTCACTCCAGCCACTTTTATGAAGGGGCGATGTAAATCTGCCTTCTCGATTTCTTCAATGGCCAATTGCAATACTTTGTGATATAAATTTATTTTTGGATCCCTTATCTGGAACTGAGTCGTGTGAACACCAATTGCTATCCCTCCCGCTCCTGATGCCATATAGTACCTAGTCAATAAACGCTGTCGATTCTCGTCGAGCAACCTATCTTCGTTCAACGCCAAGGGATGAGCAGGTATTACGGTACCTTTTTGGAGCAATCCTTTAATTTCGGGGTTTAGGGTTTTCATTTTTTAACTTGAATTCTATTCTTTAAGAGTTTTTGGATTAGAAATCTCCCTTTCTTTCTTGAAAGTGTGTCGGCTTGCCAAGTTGTTTGCCGCCCTTTTCAACCCAATTAGCTGTCCACTGTATCATTTCATCAAGTGAAACCAGAGGGTTTCCAAACAATTTATATGACTGGGTGGCGTCATTCAATAATGCAGTCTTGGCCGGCTTATTTTCAAAAATAGGATTTTTGTCAAATAAATTCCCGAATTCTTTAGCAAGCCATTTAACAGATATGGTCTCCGGGCCCGTTATATTCAATTTTTTGGCGGGTGATTTGCAATGTAGTAGACTTCGAATAGCATATTCATTGGCATCTCCCTGCCAAATAACATTTGCGAAACCCATTCTCAAATCAATGGGTTTATTGTTCATTACCATATTTGCAACTTCCAGCAAAACCCCATACCTGAGATCTATTGCATAGTTTAAACGGTAAAAAACTATCTCTACACCGTTCTTGACACAAAAATGCTCGAATATACGCTCTCTCCCTAGACAAGACTGGGCATATTCTCCAATGGGAGATGGTTTAACATCTTCCTTTGCGCCACCACTTTCTGTAGGCATCAAGGGATATATATTTCCTGAAGAAAATACCACGATTTTGGAATTCTTGTATTTTTCAGAAACCCTTCCTGGAAGGTAAGCATTCATTGCCCAGGTAAAATGTTCATTTCCAGACGTGCCAAACTTATTACCCGCCATGTAAATAATGTTTTTGGCTTCAGGAAGTTGCATCAAAGTATCGTCATTCAACAGGTCCACTTTGATGCATTCGATACCAAAATCTGTTAATTCTTTAAAAAGGTCTTTATCGGAAAATCGGGAAGCCCCCATTATTTTTTTATTGGAGCCAGATGCATCGACTGCCTTTTTAGCAAGCTTGGCCAGAGTTGGCCCCATTTTCCCCCCCAAACCTAAAATCATAATATCGCCTTCGATTCTGGCAATATCATCAATAAGACGTTTTGAAGGTTCAGAGAGCCTTGTCTCCAACTCGTTAATTGTATCAATCATTACTTTTAAATTATTTTATAAAAATATTATAAGCGTTCGCACCAGACAAAACCAATAACAATGTCAATCCTAAGATCAATACTCCCTGCAATGGTACACCTATTCTAAAATGATTTTTTACAGCTCTGTCTTTAGCAATTAAAAAGAGCATCAGTCCAATTACTGGTCCAACGATGATGGTGAATCCCGACGCCATAACTATTAAATCAATTGGCAAGTTTCCGAAAATAATCGCTACCGAAGCTCCTATAAAAATGACAGACATTATAACATAACGTACCTTTTTGGATTCCAGTTTTCTGCCAATATTTAAGGCATCCGATAGCAAGACCCCCCCAAGGGTTGCATTTCCTATTAAAGAGGAAAAGGAGGCTGCAAAAAGGCCTGACATAAAAATCAGCGTAGCATAACTCCCAAAAATTGGCTCCAATGTCTTTCCCATTTCAGTAGCGGAATTCACTTGTATGCCCTTAGGAAAGAGCACAGATGCAGCTGTTAACATTACCATGGAAGTTATGATGCCCAAAACAAGGACACTAAATATGCATTCAAGTTCATGAGACTTTGATTTACTCTTGTCCCATCCTTTTTCCTGTACCAAATATGATTGGTAAAAGGCCCCCGCAACTGAAAAACTAGAAGCCACCAAACCAAAGGCCAAAAATTCGGAACCACTAGGCAAACGAAAATCGAACTGGGTTAGCAAAAGCGGGATATCGGGTTTTGAAATAATTAGAGTAATAGCAAAAGAGACTAGCATTAGAGCGACCATGGTAATCATAATTTTTTCTAGAATCTTGAAGAAAGTCTTAAAGAACAAGAGTGTGATAGCAATGATCGAAAAGGCAATTACCCAAGGCACTGAAGAAGAATCAAAAATCTCACCGAACACGATACCCGCACCAATAGAGTTCCCGGCCTGAAACGAGGCAGCTATAAGAAAAAGACCGACTCCGATAATTATGCAAACTTCATTCCCATATTTTTCGCGAATCAACTGTATCAAGGTGCGATCCGAACTGAGTCCGATACGTGTGGAAATAATGGTGAAGGCTCCCATGAATACTATACACATCGGCATGATCCAAAGCAACTGAAATTGATAAGTAGCCCCAATTTTAGACGCTATAGCTAGGCTTCCTGGGCCCAATACCATTGCAGCGGTTATAAACCCAGGACCAACAAGGTTAAATATACTCTTTGATTTTTTTTCGCTCATTTTGAATTTCAAACATAAGGAACTCCGGTTTTCGGAATTTCCAATTTATCTTCAAAGACTTAAACAAGATCAAAAATATATTTATTATTCTTGCAACTTTTGGAAGTTATTGATTTAATTTTTGTGAAAGCGAAACAAAACATTAGGAAACTAAAGCAGTTAAGGTCATAATTTAAACTGTGTTATTGAAGTATTGTGGGGAAAACCTATTAATCACAGCCCTCTCCATAGTCTACTTCTCTAACCTTAAAATCCTCTCCATATTTGACAACCTTGAGTTTATAATCTTGTCCAGAATCAACTACTTTCCACTTTCCACTTTTGTCTTCACCATAGTTTACATAGTTTATTTTAAGGTCCTGACCATATTCTACGAATTTTACTTTATAATCCTCGCCATACTCGACAAACTTAATTTTACCAAAAACATGACAAGCCTTTTGGCTAAATCCTATTAATGGGGAAAAAAATAAGAGAATTATTATTACTTTTTTCATTCTCCTATTACCTAATAAATAATTCATAAAATATTATAGTCAGAACTACTCCTTCTAAAAATGAAATGCAAGCGATTTGATAGGTGTCAAGATTAAACTTCTCCATCACTTGCTTCATAAGTTTCTTATGCCATTCTATCATCTCTTAGTTTTTTATCTCCAATTTAGACAAGAAGTTTTAATTATTAAAATCTTCATCTCCAAAAGTCAATTTTAGTTTGACTTATCTCAGAGGTTTATAAGCAGTCTAGGGTGAAAATTGATAGAATATTAAGCTTGGGTTAATTAGTTGCATTTTAGAATTAAGATTATTACTTTAACACTCCAACAATATTTTATTTAAAATGAAAAAAATTATCCCTTTTATTTTTGCAATCTGTTTTACCTCTTGTCAAGTAGAAAAAGAAGAAAAAAGAGGGCCTTTAGAGGGGGTTTGGGAGAGAACAGGTACTATAATTTTTAAAAATAATCGACCAACAGATACACTTCCAATGGCCGATGAGCAATTTCAAACTAAGGTCTTTACCCAAAATCATGCACTTTGGTTAGGGAATCGTAAAAATCTTGACTCACTTGGTAATGATAGGGAACCAGGAGGTGGAATATATTCAAGACAATATTCTGTTGTAGATGGAGTTTTAACGGAATTTCTAACGTCTGGTAGCGATCGAATGGAAAATTGGTTCAAATCAAATATGGAAAAAGACGAAAACGGGAATTATCCAATAAGTTTTAAAGTCACTATCAATGAAAACTCATATTATCAAATGTGGGGACTTGATAGTTTAGGTAATGGTAATGCCGAGTTATATAAAAGAGTTGAATAAAAATTATTTTTAAATAATTGTAATTTAAAATTTTATAATTCCACCTAATTTAGGTCTCAATATAAATAACTCTTTTAGCTCATTTTTAAAAAAGATGAAAAAACTCTTTTTAAGTAAAAAAACACTTTTTCCTGAGACGTCCTATTTGGTCCTGCGATTTTCAGCCGGGATTATGATGTGCTATTACCACGGTTGGTCAAAACTAATTGCAGATAGCTCTCGTTGGGAAAGACTAGGGAATAATTTGACCCAATGGATTGGATTTGATATGCTTACAGTTCCTTTGGGATTTATGGCGGCCTTTTCAGAATCAATAGGTGCACTCTTTATTGCCTTTGGACTTTTGACACGTCCGGCAGCCTTTTTATTGGTCTTTACCATGTTAGTGGCCAGCTCAAAAAAACTTTTAGAAGCAGGAATTGACGGAAGTGAACTGCCTATTCTTTTTCTTATTTTGAGTTTGGTAATTCTATTTAAAGGATCCGGGAAATATAGTTTGGATCGCATTTTTTTTAAAAAATAAATTGTTTATTAGCGAATTCAATATTTGAATTTCACAGAATTTGGTTTTTTTGCAGTCTTCTATCCCTAGTATTAAAAGAAAAGTAGAATTAATAATTTCAATTCCTAAATAACCTTTATAGTAAATATTTTACAGGGAGTGAAAACCTGTCAGTACCAGTGTTTTTAATTTCTGCTATTTTAGATAAAATTTATAATACTTTAGTTTTATTAAGCCTTTGTTTTAAATATGAAAAAAATTATTTACATTCTTTTATGGTCTTATTTTGTGACATTAAGTTGTATTAATAATCCTAAAAAAAATAAAACAACGACATACAAAAAACCTAATATACTTCTAATTGCAGTAGATGATCTAAATGATTGGATCGGAGTATTAAAAGGACACCCTCAAGCTTTAACACCAAATATAGATAGATTAGCAAACGAAGGAATGCTTTTTACCAATGCACATTGTCAGGCTCCGGTATGTAATCCAAGCAGGGCAAGTCTTATGACATCCCTTTACCCAAGTACAACAGGTATATATTTTTTGAATCCAGATATTGAGCATTCTCCCATTGCAAAAAAAAGTGTTTTGATGCCAAAAAGGTTTCTCAATGAGGGATATTATGTGACTGGCGCAGGTAAGCTATTTCATAACGCTCGGGGAATAAATAAAAAATACGTGCCCAATTATGGAGGGAATTTTGGAGGCTTTGGTCCATTTCCTAAAGAAAAACTAACTAATTTTCCAGGACATCCATTATGGGACTGGGGAATTTTTCCAAACGATGATTCATTAATGCCGGATTATAAGCTGGCGACTTGGGCAGAAAGTATTTTAAAAAACGAAATAGCCACACCATTTTGGATGGGGGTTGGTTTTTATCGCCCACATGTACCACAATATGTGCCAAAAAAATGGTTTGATCTATATCCAATCGACTCAATTCAGCTCCCGAAAGTTCTCAAACATGACTTAAATGACATTTCTAATTATGGCATCAAAATTACGAGAGAAGGGCATGTCTCACCCAAACACGAATGGGTAATTGAAAATGAACAATGGAAGCCTTTAGTTCAGTCATATCTTGCATGTATAAGCTTTGTTGATGCTCAAATAGGACGCGTATTTGATGCACTCAAAAATAGCGCCTATGCGAACAATACATTCGTCGTCCTTTTTAGTGATCATGGATTTCACTTGGGTGAAAAAGAACGATATGCAAAACGAAGCCTTTGGAATGATGGAACTAGAGTTCCTCTCATTTTCTGGGGACCAAATATTTCAAAAGGAATAAGTAAAAAGCCTGCACAACTACTTGATATATATCCAACATTGCTTGACTTAACTCAAATCAATGCGGATGAACAGCATGAGGGGTATTCTTTACACAATATTCTAAAGGGAGGAGAAGAAAAATGGGCTCGTTATGCCAGAACAAGTTTTGGCCCCGGTAATCATTCACTGATTTCTGAAAATTACAGGTATGTTCGCTATAATGACAAAACTGAGGAGTTTTATGACCATACCATAGATCCTCATGAATGGACCAACAAAAGTAAAGACCCTAAATATCATGATTTGATCGAGCAACATCGCGCATTACTTCCAAAAAATGAACATCCTGTTTTGGGAAAGAATTCTACAGGTCATGTTACTTATCAAATATCTGAATCATCAAAAGACTAATAAAGTAAACCTGGTATCGAAAAATTTGAGAATGAAATTTAAGGATAATTATTCCAAAGAACGAAGTAAATCTTTTTTAGCTATTGTTTGCTTTATCGCATCACTTGGTGGACTACTTTTTGGATTTGATACAGCAGTAATTTCAGGGACGTTTAGTTTTGTTGAACAGTATTTTTCTCTAAATAAGATAGAAGTTGGCTGGTTTGCTAGTTCAGCATTGATAGGTGCAATTATTGGAGCTTTTTTCTCAGGAGCATTGAGCGATAAATACGGAAGAAAACCGATTCTGATGATTGCTGCATTATTGTTTTTTGTCTCTGCATTAGCTTCTACATTTCCTCCTTCATTCGCATTTCTAATATTTGCTCGATTAGTAGGTGGGATTGGAGTTGGAATGGCATCTGTTTTAGCTCCGTTGTATATTTCCGAATTTTCCCCTCCAAAAATAAGGGGCAAATTAGTGGCGCTCTATCAACTATCTATTGTTATCGGAATTTTAATGGCATACTTTTCTAACTGGGCACTACTAGAGTTTTCTCAGGAAAGCAATTCATCATTTAGTGGTTCAGAATTATTACATAAAATATTGGTATCAGAAGTTTGGAGGGCAATGTTTGGTTTTGAAATGATCCCTTCAGGATTGTTTATACTTCTCTTGTTTTTGATCCCTGAAAGTCCCCGCTGGTTGATTAAAAACAATCAATCTGAAAAAGGACATAAAATTTTAATGAGGATTAGTGGAACTATAGTCGCAAATAAAGAATTTAAAGAAATTAAGGATTCAATTAATCACTACAAAGGAAAATTAGGCGAACTTTTAAAGCCGGGTTTTAGACTTGCACTTCTTGTTGGTATCGGTTTGTCAGTATTTGGCCAATTTACAGGAGTTAATATTATAATCTATTATGGTCCTACTATATTAGAGAATGCTGGATTTAAACTTGACGGAGCACTCCAGTTTCAAGTTGCTATAGGCTTAATTAATCTGATATTTACCATTTTTGCATTATGGAAAATTGATAGCTGGGGCAGACGACCATTGTTGGTCTATGGAATGTCCTCTGTTTTTATTTCTCTAATGATTATTGCTTTTCAATTTACATTTGGGTCTGCTCATGGAATATGGATTGTAATTATGCTTTGTATTTACATGGCATCTCTTGCCCTATCTATTAATGCGGTAATATGGGTATTGATTGGTGAAATATTCCCTAATAGGATTAGGGGAACAGCAATGTCAATAGCGACATTCGCAAACTGGGGCGCCAATTTTCTTACTGCTTTTATTTTTCCATGGTTTGTGAATAAAATTGGAGTTGGTGGTGGTTTTTTTACTTTTGCTGGAATGTGTCTAATAGCAACAATATTCTTTTACATGTATGTTCCTGAAACAAAAGGAAAAAGTCTTGAAGAAATAGAAAATTATTGGAGTAGCTCAAGTACAAAAAAAAATCATCCTTAAAAAATCAAACCCCTATATACACTTTTGGAGACGGTTTTGAAATGGGGGCTTTTTATGTTCAGATCAAAAAACTATAAAATCAATTGAATGATTAAAAAGTGTTTAATAGGATTTTTTATTTTGATTACAATATTTTCAAGTTGTTACAATAAAAATGACAACAAAAATTCGACATTTAATATAAAAACAAAAAATCAACCCAATATATTATTCATATTGCTAGATGATTTGGGAAAAGAATGGGTTAGTGGTTACGATGCTGATGATATTGAGACACCAAATATTGATAGTCTTTTAAATGGTGGAATGCAATTCATTAATGCATGGTCAATGCCTCAATGCACACCTTCTAGGGTAACATTGATGACAGGTCAGTATCCATTTCGTCATGGATGGGTTAATCATTATGATGTTCCAAGATGGGGCCATGGTGTTAATTTTGATTCGGATAAAAATCCAAGTTTAGCAAAAATTTTGAAACAAGCCGGTTACAAAACATGTGTAGCAGGAAAATGGCAGATTAATGATTTTAGATTACAGCCTGAATCAATGATTGATCATGGTTTTGATGATTATTGTATGTGGACTGGTGGTGAGGGTGGTAATTTAAACAAAAGTGAGAAACGATACTGGGATCCTTATATACATACAAAGGACGGCAGTAAGACTTATTTGGGTGAGTTTGGAGAAGATGTGTTTTCCGACTTTATTGTTGATTTTATGAACAAAAACAAACAAAATCCTATGTTTATATATTACCCAATGTGTCTACCACACGGTCCATTAACTACAACTCCTTCAGAACCATATTTGAGGGATAAAATTGATAAACATAAAGCTATGGTAAGATATACTGATGATATATTAAAAAAACTTGTTTTTGCTCTGGAAAAATTAAAAATAAGAGACAATACTATTATCTTTTGGACTACGGATAATGGAACAGCTGGTAATATAGTTGGTCATGTAAATGGGAAAAAAATTAGAGGAGGAAAAACTTTTCTTACTGAAAATGGTGTCAATGAACCATTTATAGTCAATTGGCCTGGAACTATTAAACCTGGTGTTAAAACAGATGCTTTGATTGACTTTTCAGATATTTTACCAACTTTTGCCGATCTAGCTGGTGCTGAATTACCAAAAAAATATAAATATGATGGTAAATCATTTAAAGACCTCTTGATTGGTAAAAAAAATAGCAGTAGAAAGGATTGGATTTTGTCCATGGGATCTCACCCTGCAAAAATTAAAGATGGAAAAGTAAATAATGTTCATCCATTTAGAGATAGGGCTCTCAGAGATAAACGTTACAAAGTATTTGTAGATACTCTGAAAAAAATTTCTCATATATATGATTTGAAAAATGATAGAGAGGAGAGAAATAACTTGATTCATTCAAAATCAGAAGAAATAAAAAAAGTATTATATAAATTTAAAAGAATTATTGATTCTTTTCCACCCATTGATATTCAACCGAAGTATAATAAATTAAATAATTCAAAATATGATATTTTGCCAAAGCAATTGAACAATAAAGCTGAAAAAAGAAGAAAGGTATCTAATCACTCCCCCTCATTAAATTAGTTATTATTTGAATGTTGGTAAGGAGGATAACTTTGGAAATATATGGATTGGAACAAATGGGGGATTATTTTGATATTAAAGGTATAAAGATAATTATATATGAACAATTGAGACTATTTCTGAGGCTTGGTGATAGAGTGAACTTTAAATTCTCCTCTGCTATTAATGGACATTAATATTTTCCATACAACTTGTTTGTAAAAACTACCCCCCAACATCATAGAATTAATTTTATCGAGTCCTGCCTCAGGAAACTTAGTAGAGTCTTTCCAATTTGGCACTAATAAATCTTGATAATTTAAATATCCATCAATAGTCATGAAGTTCCAATTATAGCCATTTCCATTTGGTGAAATTTTTTTTGCTGTTGACCATAAAGTTTGACTTCCATTTCCTTCATTCATAGATTTTTTTATAAAATCCCCCCAAATATTTTTTTGCATAGAACTAAACTCTGCAATATTGCCATTTACTTTACAATAATTTATTTTTAAATAATTATAGGTAGAGTTGGGGTTAAGCTCAAAATTCGTTCTTTCAAGAATTACACTATATACAGAATGTGAATC
>MDTG01007618.1_pt1 | contig 32781 bp, 28 predicted proteins | sample 811421 | NCBI WGS metagenome assembly MDTG01 (sample SAMN05326645, study PRJNA326480) | marine metagenome | isolation source: seawater | place: Pacific Ocean: South East | collected 2011
AGTCTGGCTCGATGCGGGCGGCATTAAAATAGCCGGGGATCCTGAGGTAGTGCTCGGCGCTTACAAAGACGCCGAGCAGATTTGAATAAAAACGCCCGACCAAGGCGGTTGCATTTGGCGTTTTAAAAGTGCTTACTTAATCAAGCACTTGTCCAGCGAGCCGCCTTTCGCAACGAATTCTTTAAACACCAGGGGCATCCGTCCGCGCCCTGTCCACTTGTGCGTCTCTTTGCCGACTTTGATATGATACTTAGGCGCGACTTTCTTGCCTTTGCGGGGGCCACGCTTGGCCTTGGCGGGCGCTTTTTTGGCAGCAGTTTTGCGCGCGGGGCGCTTGCTGGCGACCTTACGAAGATCCGCAGCAGATAGGCCCATTTCCGACATCATCGCCTTCAGTTTTTTAAGATTTGCCGCCTGCTTTTTGGCGGCTTTGTCGGCCTCGCGTTTTTTTGCGCTATTTAGCGAGCTCTGGAGATTTGCAATGGCTTTTTTGAGCTCTGCAGTGGTCAGTGTCTTGGCGAGCCGATTCGCGGTGGCTTTGGATTTGGCGATCGACATTAACGCATTATTTGCCATGATAGCTCCGAATGTAAAAAGCGAGTGAGAATAGTATAAGACGTGTGATGTTAATAAAAGCCTACAGAAAAACAACACGACTTGTCTTGCCGCTTTTGAAAAGTCACTTTCAAATAGTTAAGAAATAGAAAATATTCTCATGCCGCAGTGTCAATCTTTATTATCCGAACTTATCGCCGTAACGGCTTCACGGCATTATCTGTACGGGCAGCTTGAGCGTCCATAGGTGATGCCTGCTCCGAACTCGTCGGGTCGGAACCGCCGGGCGCTGCACTTGGCGCGGATTGCAATTTACCAGCGACAATCCAGGCCTGACTGGCCAGCAGGCAATACGTTGCGAACATGCCGATGAATATACCGAGCTGATAATAATCAGGCGCATTCAGCCGATGCAGCAAGAGCCCGAGGCTGGTCGCAGCGAGATTCATCGTCACAATCATCACCAAGGCGCGATGATGTGAAAACCCGAGATCCAAAAATAAATGATGGATATGAGAGCGGTCCGCCGCAAAAGGCGATCCTTTGCGAATGACGCGCCGTAGCGTGGTAAACACCATATCGAAGAGCGGTACGGCAACCAGGTAGAGTGCCGTCGCGGGCTTAATCAGCTTTGGGCCGCCGACCTGACCCGAGGCTGCGCCGAGTAACAGACACACCACTACAAAGCCCAGTAATTTACTCCCTGCATCACCCAAAAAGCTTTTTGGCACGATGGGGGATAACCTGAGGTTTGATATTAAGAATGCTGACAGTGAGGCAAGAATAAAAAGGCTGATCAAGCCCGGCTTTGTGGCAGTAAATAAATGAAAGCCACCGACTGTGGTGATGACCAATGAGGCCAGCAGGCCATCAATGCCGTCCAGCATATTGAAGGCATTCATTAGGCCGAACATAGCCACCACGGTAAAAATATAGGAGACGGTCGGCGGCATTCCGATCTCACCGGTGCCCACCAAGTCGCCCAGCCAGGTAAGCCTCAGGTCGAGTAACTCAATAATCGCGAGCGCAACGAGGATTTCTGAGGTGATGCGCATAGACACACCTAGATGAAACCGGTCATCCAGCATGCCCGTTAGCACCAAAAACGCCGAGCACCCCAACAGCACGTCGAGCGCACTTTGGCCTTTGATCACTACCGTTGAGGACTCAGCGGCACCCCACAGGAGTGCGCCTGCCAAAAAAGCGATAAAAATAGCGAGCCCGCCAATAAGCGGCACCGCGTCTTGATGTTGTTTGCGCTCGGTGGGCACATCGACCAACCCGACTTTTCTCGCAAGCGGCGCCAGCACAACGATGGCAACCAGCGTGCAAAAGAAAGCCGTGAGTGATTGAACAAGGAGTGGCGACATATTAGCCCCAGCGAGGTGCGCTCACGTAAAATACTCGCGCAACCGCCACAAAAAACCGGACAAATTCAAAGTATAATTGTACCGGTATAACCTGCCAATGGCTTGCGTGATACGTTGGTAAAAATACTGCTTGGCAATGCCCATGAGTGAGAATGATTCCGAAACGGTCCTCTGGTACGTGGTGGCCACCAAAGTGCGCGATGAGGCTGTGGCCAAGGCCAACCTCAAGCGCCAGGATTATCAGGTGTTTTTGCCGACTATTAGCCTAAAAAAGCGACGCCGGGGCCGCTGGACGCCGGTGACAGAGCCGCTGTTTCCGGGGTATTTGTTTGTTTCTCTGGTGCTTGGCGCCGACGATCCTGCGCCGATTCGCTCCACGGTGGGTTGCATTGGGCTGGTGCGTTTTGGACAGACCCATACCCCGGTGCCCTCGAGCTTGATTGCCGCGCTACAAGGCGCGTCAGAAGATGCCTTGGATACGCCATTACCCCTTAATCAGGGAGATAACGTGCGCCTCATCGCCGGACCCTTCGCCGGTATCGAAGCGATATTTGACATGCCTCGCGGTGAGCATCGCGCGCAGGTACTTCTCGAGCTATTGGGCAAGGTGCAGCGGCTGACGGTCAATCAGGACGATTTGAGTCAATAATCACTGACTACGTGGTTATTCCAAAATATAGTGCTAGGCGCTCCGCCTTGCTATGGATAACGACAGATCAAACACAACCAGTCGCGGATCTGTCATATTTGCTCAAAGTTATGCACTGACGGGCGCGACCGCGAACCGGGTTGTCGACCAAGGTCTTGCGTTCACGCACTGAACAAGGTAGCGTTCAGCTGTTGAACGGGTGATGCATGCCCCGCGGTAGCGTGCCCGCTATTTGGGCGCGAATGCTCACTCTGTGCAGGCCGATAGCCAGTGTGGACGTGACCCGGTGGGCTGTGCTAGCCACCATCTGGCAGCCATCAATCATCAGCCCTCTTAATTTTGCCATCAATCGTCAGCCTTCCTGTCAATGGAGCTTTGAATTACCGTGTCTGAGCAACGGCAGCTGGATGCCATGCGTCTGTTAGAAACCAATCCCGAGATGACCCAGCGTGAGCTCGCCGAAGCGCTGGGGGTCAGCCTGGGGGCAGCAAACTATTGCTTAAAAGCACTGGTAGAGAAGGGCTGGGTGAAGCTAGAGAATTTTCAGAATAACCCGAACAAACTGGGTTATCTGTATTTACTTACACCCATGGGAATCGCGGCAAAAACAACACTGACAGCGCGGTTTCTGCGGCGGAAATTGGCGGAGTACGAAGTCCTGAAGGTCGAGATTGAGCAGCTCCGGTGCGAGGTGGGGCGCCACAATTAGCCTGCAGTGCTAAAGCGACATGTCACCTTTGTCATGATGCGCGTTATCGCATTCTCATACTGACTCAAATTTCCCTGAGTTTTGAAGGCGACCATGGGTAAAGCAGTGTAGCAATCAAGAACTGGCGGCTTCAGCAACGATATAACTACAGACTCACAACGGCTCGACACCTCATAAAAAACTGGATAGCCTCGACAAGTGCCGCAGCATCGCGAAAAAATCTATCAGCTATATATTTATGACCTCCGCTTACTCTACACCGCGGCAGCCAGCCGTGACATTTTTATCCGAAAATTAGGCAAATATGAACAAAGTATTACTAGTCTTTGGTACGCGCCCTGAGGCAATAAAAATGGCGCCGGTTGCGAAGGCGCTGAGGGCTGATCCCAGCATTTGTTTGCGTGTCGCCGTCACCGCGCAGCATCGCGAAATGTTGGACCAAGTGCTTGATCTGTTTGGGATTGAGCCAGACTATGACTTAAACATCATGAAGCCTCGTCAGGGCTTAACAGAGATCACTGCGGCCGTGTTACTGGGGTTGAAGCCGGTATTTGACGCCTTTAATCCTGATCTTGTATTGGTTCATGGTGATACCACAACAACAATGTCTGCAACTCTTGCGGCTTACTACCTGAAGATACCTGTCGGTCACGTGGAGGCTGGACTTCGAACAGGGAATATTTATTCGCCTTGGCCCGAAGAAGTTAATCGAAAAGTGGCGGGCGCTATCACCACACTCCATTTCGCACCAACAGAAAAAGCGGCTACAAATCTGATTGGCGAGGGCGTGCCAAAAGACCGGGTGTCTGTGACGGGCAATACCGTTATTGATGCATTACTTGAGGTGGTACAAAAGCTTGAATCCAGCCCCGCGATCAGCAGCCAATTAGATGAAGAATTTGGTATTGACCCGGAAAAACGCCTTATCTTGGTGACTGGGCATCGTCGGGAAAGCTTTGGTTCCGGCTTCGACCGAATATGCAGGGCGATAGTCAACCTTGCCCAGAGGGAGGACATCCAGATTATCTATCCGGTCCATCTAAACCCAAGCGTGAAGGGGCCGGTTGAGAGGCAGCTCGGTATGCTTGAGAGAGTCAATTTAATTGCACCGCAAGATTACCTGCCATTTGTTCATTTAATGCGCCGCTCGCACATCATATTGACTGACTCCGGTGGTGTGCAGGAAGAAGCGCCCTCGTTGGGAAAACCTGTTCTAGTGATGCGTGAGATTACTGAGCGGCCTGAGGCTGTGGGGGCTGGTACGGTAAAACTGGTGGGTACTGATGCTGGGCTCATAATAAATGAGGCCATGAAGCTCTTAGATGATGATGTCCATTATGACAGATTGTCGGAGGCGCATAATCCCTACGGTGACGGGCAGGCTGCGGTAAGAATTCGGGACGTTATCGCCACATTCTTCCATGGCAACGGGTACAAAAATGAAGTCTGAGTTACCTTTTAAGCGCATTTCAGTTGTAGGTTTAGGCTACATTGGTCTACCTACTGCAGCTATGTTTGCTTCGTGCAAGGTCGAGGTTGTTGGGGTCGATGTTAACCAGCAGACGGTTGATACGATCAATCAAGGCCGGATAAATATTGTCGAGCCTGAGCTGGACTCAGTAGTGCGCGCGGTGGTTGAAGACGGTTATCTCCGAGCTGTCACTATTCCTGAACCTGCAGACGTTTTTTTGATCGCAGTGCCAACCCCTTTGCAAGGCGATAAGCGCGAGCCGGATCTGGATTTCATAAAGTCAGCGGCGCTGGCGATCGCCCCGTTATTGGAAGGGGGAAATTTAGTTATTCTTGAGAGCACTTCGCCGGTTGGTGCAACTGAGATGATGGCGGATTGGATGTCAAAGGTGAGGCCAGATTTGAGTTTTCCTCAGGATGCGGGGGCCGCTTCAGATATTCGAATAGCGCACTGCCCTGAGCGTGTACTGCCGGGCAAGGTAATGCAGGAATTAATCACTAATGACCGTGTAATTGGTGGCATGACCCCGGATTGTTCTGCACGGGCGATTTCTCTCTACAAGATGTTTGTTTCTGGCGAGTGCATTGTTGCCAGCGGGCCGCGCGTTGCTGAAATGGCGAAGCTTGCAGAAAATAGTTATCGAGATGTCAACATCGCTTTTGCTAACGAGCTTTCCATGATCTGCGATCAACTCGATATTGATGTATGGGAGCTAATCCCTTTAGCGAACCGACATCCGAGAGTCGATATACTGCAACCCGGACCTGGGGTGGGCGGACATTGCATCGCCGTTGACCCCTGGTTCATCGTCTCGTCGGTACCTGAAGAGGCAAACTTGATAAGCGTGGCGCGAGGAGTAAACGACGGCAAACCTGACTGGGTTTTGAGAAAAATTCAGAATGCAATCGCCACACATAAAAAACTAAATGCCCAGCGAAATACGGGCGAAATCACAGTAGCGTTTTACGGCTTGAGTTTTAAACGAGACATTGACGACCTAAGAGAGAGCCCAGCAGTTTCAATAGTGAGGCGCTTTATCTCAGAGCAATCAGAATCAGTGGTTGTGGTAGAGCCACATATTTGCGAACTACCCCCCAGCTTAAGCGCAGCGCGTCTCGTTAGTGTTGCTGATGCGAGGCACTCGGAGATACACGTTCTGCTGGTTGACCATTCTCAGTTTAGGGATATAAAGATTACTGACGGTCTTTTTGTGGACACTCGAGGTATATGGTCCAGTAGTAGGTCTGAAAGCACGGGCCTGTGAATGGAACAGCGAATTAGGGCATTGTAAAAACTATTTTTTAAGGCTGTTTATGCTTCGTTCATTTCTTATTGGGTGTGTGCAGAGTAGTCAAGTAGCGCTTGACACTCTTATTGCGCTTCCTGAAGTGGATCTAGTGGGGGTTTACACTGCCAAGAAACAGGGAGTAAATAGTGACTTTCTTGACGTGGCCACGCATCCGCGGTTGGGCGAGACACCAATCTACTACGCCGAGGACATTGATCATGTTGGTTTGTGCAAAATTTTGCAAATCCATGAGGTGGATATCTTGTGGGTGATAGGGTGGTCGAAATTGATTCCCGAAAAAGTACTCTCGGTACCGCGAATTGCAGCGCTTGGCTACCATCCTGCAGCACTTCCTAAAAATAGGGGAAGACATCCGATCATATGGGCTTTAGCTCTTGGCCTAGAGAAGACTGCTTCAACGCTATTTATTCTTGAACCCGGCGCCGACAGTGGGCCGATCGTCGACCAGAGAGGCTGCGAGATTGGTGTCGATGATTACGCACAAGATGTATACGCAAAACTGGTATCTATGCTGCCCCTACAAATTACAGACGTCGTTCAAAATATTTGCTCCGGGAAGTTTGCTCCTCGTAAGCAAAATGAAAATGAGGCGACTTATTGGCGAAAGCGTGAGCCGCGGGATGGAGTGATAGACTGGCGTATGTCGGCCGCTAGTATTCAAAATTTAGTGAGAGCGCTGGCCCATCCATACGTTGGTGCAGAGTTTCTCGTTGGGTCGGTGCCGATAAAGGTTTGGCGATCTGACATAGTTACTGACGTCATCGCAGAGGACATAGAGCCGGGCAAAGTGTTGTCCGTAAGTCAATCAGGAGTGCTCGTGAAGGCTGGCGACGGAGCCATTATGCTTAGAGAGTTCCATGGTGATCATGATTTCGTCGCCGGGGAATATTTATGAAGAAGCATCTGGTGATCGCGCCACATTTGGATGACGAAACATTTGGTTGCGGTGGAACCCTCCTAAGGGCAGTGGAAGAGGGCGACAAGGCATTTTTGATCCTGGTAACAAGGCTTTACGATGAAGAACAAAGAGATACTGACTCTAGGCAAGCGACTATAGAAAATGTTGTCGGAGCCTACAGCTTTTCCGAATTTATCCAGCTGCCACATGCCCCGGCTACTCTAGATCAAGTCCCAAAAGGTCAACTTATTGGCGAGCTGTCAAGGATAGTGAATCGCATTAAGCCCACTGATGTTTATCTGCCTTTTAAAGGGGATGTGCATTCAGATCATGGAGTCGTTTTCGAAGCTGGTATCGCTGCCACTAAATCATTTCGACATCCATACGTTGAGAGAACCCTCGTCTTCGAAACGCAGTCAGAGACCGACTTTGATTTGGCGCCTGACTCCATGGGATTCCGGCCTAATGTATTTATAGACATTTCAGATTTTGTGGAGAAGAAGATCAGCATCGCGGAAAATTTTGAAGATGAAATGGGTGAGCATCCGTTCCCAAGGAGTGTCGAGGCCTTGAGAGCACTCGCGATAGTTCGGGGGGCATCCAGTGGATTTAAAGCTGCGGAGGCTTTTATGCTCTTGCGGGAGCGCCGTGTTTCAAGCTAATAGGCAAAAAAGTAATTATTTTCAGTGGTTTGCAATATGGCAAAGGTAGCGATTTTCGGCACCTCGGGCTTTGCTTATGAAGCGAGTGAGGTGGCCATCGCTTGTGGGTACGGCGAGGTAGTCCATATCGCTAAAACCCAGGTGGAAAATGACCCCCACTTTCCTCAGCGCCCCGAAAGTGAAGTGAATCAGCTTCGCGAGGACGGGTTCTGTTTTGCTATCGGCATCGCAAGCGGCCGTGTTCGACGTCAGATTGCATCGAGGTACGCAGAATTGCCGTATCTAAATCTGATCCACCCGTCGGCAGTCTTGGCAGTAGGTGTTAGAGAAAGTATAGAAAAATCCCGTGGCATAGTGGTGTCAGCAGGAGTAGTGTTCACCACCGGAGTAACATTAAACGATTTCGTAGCAATCCACGCCAATAGCTTTATCGGGCATGAATCGGAGCTCGGGCATTACTGCTCTGTGATGCCCGGTGCAAACATCTGTGGCAATGTTGTTCTTGGCGCTTGCTCGTACATAGGAGCGGGCGCCACTGTCCTACCGGGCAGTCGAGGGCACAAAATGTATATAGGGGAAAAAGCGGTCGTGGGTGCTGGGGCGGTGGTCACTAAGAACATTCCCAGAGACGTTACAGTTGTGGGCATCCCGGCTTCAAAAATGAGTCTGTCGGGTGATGGGTGACGGCGTTACTGCTCTTTGTGCGGTTTTGTTTCCCGGATGCGAGCCTTTTTTAGCAGACTACCTAAGGTCCATTAGAGAGCAGACGGATCAGAACTTTAGCATCATGCTCTTGAATGATGGTGTTAAAGGTGCCGATACAAAAGTGATAGAAAATTTGATAGGGTTCGGGCTCGAAATTCTGAGTGGGGCCGGCAGCCCCGCGAATAACCGAGTGAAACTTATTAACCGCTGTATTGACGCGGGCTTTAAAAAAATAATATTCAGCGATGTTGATGACGTAATGGCACCCAACCGTGCAGAGGTTGTCAATTCGTTACTTGAAAGGCACGATCTGGTTGTGAATGATCTGCACCTGATCTCTGAAAATGGAGAAGTGATCAGGCCAGAAGTGGTGTCGTCGAGGCTTGGAAATCAGCGAGCTTTCGAATTTGAGGATTTGGTAGAAAAGAATTTCTGTGGGATGACAAATATGTCTTTCTGTGCCCCCATTTCAGGAGAGATCCGTGTTCCTAGACATGCGGTTGCCGTAGACTGGTTGATTGCGAGTCAATTGTTACTAAATGGGCGACAAGGTCTTTTTACGAGTTCTACCACAACCGGTTACCGCCAGCACTCAGGTAACGTTGCGGGTATAGGCGCTTCCCATAATTTAATGAAAATCGATAAAGTAAGGAAAGCGCACTTTGAGTTTTTGCGAGCGAGATATCCCCGTGACGAGAGGGTGCAAATCGCGTCAGCCCGGGAGCGCCAGCGTGCGTCAGATTTAGTTGGTGCCGCTGTGTGCCTCGAAGACAAAAACAAGTTGTGGTGGGAGCGGTAATTGTGAATAAGTTTAGCGATATTGGGCAAAATCAGGAGAGGCTGCGTCAGCCTTGTTACGTCATAGCTGAGCTCGGTTCAAATCATAACGGAGATATGGGCTTGGCGAAGAGGTTAATTGACGCCGCCAAGGAGGCTGGGGCGCATTGCGTGAAGTTCCAAAGTTGGAGCGCCAATACAATTTTTTCTCGTAAAAAATATGAGGACAATTATTTTCTAGCCGACGATTATCGAGACAACAACGAAACTAATTTAGAGGAGATTGTTAATAAATACGCCATAACTGAGGAACAGCTGAAATCTATGGCGGCGTATGCCAAAAGCAAAGGTATTGAATGCACATCTACCCCTTTCAGTGAGCGAGAGGCTGACTTTCTAGCCAAGGAGCTTGACGTTCCCTTTATAAAGGTCGCGTCGATGGATCTGACAAACATTCCTTTCCTCAAGCATTTAGCGGGGCTGGGAAAGCCCCTCGTTTTGTCAACTGGAATGGGTGAGCTTTACGAGATAGACAGGGCAGTAAGAACCATTGAGGAAATGGGGAATAAAAGCATTTCCGTTTTGCACTGCATTTCAACATATCCTCCACGGGATGAGGACCTTTGTTTAAAGAATATTGCAACCTTAAAGACACTCTACCCCCACTATTCTATTGGATTTTCTGACCACACATTAGGCGTGACGATTCCTCTAGCCGCGTGCGCTTTGGAAATCGATATCTTGGAGAAGCACTTCACTTTGGATAAGGACATGGAAGGTTGGGATCATAAAGTATCCGCGAATTCAGAGGAAATGGCGCTAATCGTAGAGGGGTCAAAGCGTATCTCTGCGGCATTGGGAGGCGCTAGAGTTGCAGTGCCCGAGACTGCGGAGAGAATCTCAGAATTTCGACGAAGCGTTGTTCTTGTTAGAGCAATGGAGCAAGGGGAAAAGCTGGGCCGGGAGGATATGACTTTCAAACGGCCAGGATCAGGAATTCCGCCAGAATTAGTTGAATTTCTGGTTGGCTTTTGCGTCAATAAGGACCTACCTGAAGACCATATTTTAGATGTAGACGACATCAATTGATGTTGGCTTTGGTGCCAGCTAGAGGCGGATCTAAAGGGTTGCCGGGCAAAAATCTTGCGATATTTAATGGCCTGCCGCTAGTTGCGCACACGGTGGGCACGGCTCTGGAGGCTAACCTTGTAGATAGGGTATTTGTTTCAACCGACTGCGATAAAATTCAAGCTGCCGCGCTTGATGCCGGCGCATCGTCATTAGGGTTGCGGCCCTCTCACTTAGCTGCCGACGAGTCTGCAGCGATAGACGTTTACATTTATTTCTTGGATGAATTTGAGCAGAGATTTGGCACTAGGTTAGACTCCATTTTAATATTACAGCCAACTAGTCCGCTCCGAGTTTCACTAGACGTTGACCGCGCCATCGAGCTGTTCGAGAGAACGAAGGCGGATTCGGTTGTTGCGTATACTGAGAGTAAGCAGCCTTTGAGTTGGCACAAAAAGGTTGACGGGGACGGAAAGCTCATTTCAATTTTTGAAGAATCGAAGTTGAATCGTCAGCATTACGAACGTACTTTTTACCCAAATGGTGCAATTTATATATTCAAAACTGCACTGTTACGCTCAGGGCATTATTATTCCGAAGCGAGTTATGCGTACGTAATGCCCTGGGAAAGATCTATAGATATAGACTTTGAGGCTGATTTGAACTTGGCTGAATTGCTTTCCTCCAGCTCAAAGAGTTCATTTTGAAAGCCGCCACTTTATTAGACACACCGGGCACTAGCGTGCATGACGTTCTCGAGCAGCTGGAAAAATCCGGCAACGGCGCTGTCTGTTTGATCGACGAGTCTGGAAGGCTTACTGGCATAATAACTGACGGCGATGTACGGAGAGCCCTACTGAGAGGCGAGACGACTGTAGCCGGGTTCGTCAACCGAAATCCTGTAACGATGAGTTATCCGGCTACACCCCACGACGTTATTGATAAGCTCAAGACGATTCACTGCCGGCAAATGCCGCTTGTGGACGCTAACAATATTCTGCGTGATCTTATAACGGTCGACGATAGAGATCTCCCTTCGCAGCCTAACCAGGTAGTTGTCATGGCTGGTGGACTGGGAAGGCGCTTAGGCACAATCACTGAAACAACGCCCAAGCCAATGGTGTCAGTTGGGACACGACCTATTTTATTGCACGTGGTGAATATGTTCACTGAGTTTGGGTTTAGAGATTTTATTTTCTGCGTCAATTATAGGAAGGATATCATCAAGGAATTTTTTGGCGATGGCTCAGCCCATGGTGTGAGAATAACCTATGTCGAAGAGTTAGAAAGAATGGGCACCGCTGGAGCGCTAGCTCTTGCGAAAGATATTTTGGCCGAAGATTTTTTTGTTGCTAACGCGGACATTATCTTTGATATCGATTTAGAGGCGTTGCTGAGGCACCACAAAACGGCTGGCGCTCTGGGAACGATCTGCACGCGAACAATCGAGCAGGAAGTTCCATATGGGGTTATTAACTACGATTCCGCAGGGTGTTTTGAGCAAGTTGTTGAAAAGCCGAAGTATCGTTTAGACGCAAACGCGGGTATCTATGTTTTGGCGGAAAAGGCATTAGAGTTTTTAGGCTCGCCTGAATACTTAGATATGACCGATTATCTAAATACCTTAGCAGGACATGGTAACATCTCAACTTTCGCGATTGACGGTCCATGGTTTGACGTAGGAAGGCCTGCCGATCTCATACAGGTTGATGAAACTCTCTCCCTGAAGAGCTCGCAGTACAGGGGTAATCGGTAGCACCGCTTAGCTGAAGGAAACCCGTTTCCCGGATCACATTCGTTGTCATCGCACGCTTTTTTAGAAGGCCCCGTCAGTAGAAATGAAGCAAACGCGACTAATTGCCCGCTTGGATGTCAAAAACGATGCGTTAGTCAAGGGGATTCACCTTGAAGGCCTGCGCGTATTGGGTCATCCGGAGAGTTTTGCAAAAAAATATTACGAAGAAGGGATAGACGAGCTTGTTGTCGTAGACGTCGTGGCAAGCTTGTACGGAAGGAACTCTTTGTACGATATGGTGGAAAAAATAACTTCGTTCATTTTTGTTCCCATAACTGTTGGAGGTGGTGTTAGATCTGTAGAAGATGCAAGAAGGCTCCTTCTTAGTGGGGCAGACAAAGTTGCCGTAAATACTGCGGCGGTGCAGCGGCCAGAACTTCTTGGAGAGCTGTCGCGCGAGTTTGGGCGTTCCACTCTCACCTTAATGGTTGAGGCTGAGGCTGATTCGAAAGGCCGATATCTTGTCTACACAGATAACGGTCGCGAACGAACAGACTTGAATGTTTTTGATTGGATTGAGAAAGCCCAAACGTTAGGTGTCGGAGAGGTACTTATGACATCGATTGATCGGGATGGCACTGGACGGGGGCCTGATCTCGAATTGGCCGAAAAAGCAGCAACACTAACAGACGTCCCCTTCATTTTTCAGGGCGGACTCAGCGGTGTTGCAGACTGTGCCACTCTGGCGGGGGTGCCAGCTGTAGATGGACTTTGTGCGGCGTCTCTTTTTCACTATCACTATCAGCAACAAATGCCAAAAGAAGTAAATGTGAAAGGTAATAAAAAATATTTAGAAGATGTAAATGACGAGGTCCGAAACCTTGGTGTCTCGATACCTGATCTAAGACAAGGCTTGAAAGAAGAAGCCTTAACGGTGCGTTAGGCGTGTTAGTGCCGCAGATAGTGGACTACGGAATGGGTAACATAAGGTCGTTAACCAATGCACTTATTGCGATTGGCTTATCGGTTAAAATCGCGAAAAACCCCGAAGATTTAGAAGACGCGCAGCCTATAATCTTGCCCGGTGTTGGGCATTTCGGTACCGCGATGGAGAATATGAAAGCAAACGGGATGGACGCAAGGATTATAGAAAAGGCAGGTCTAGGTTCCCCAGTCCTCGGAATTTGCCTCGGAATGCAGTTGCTTCTTGAGTCGTCAGATGAGGCTTGCGGGATACCCGGTCTCGGTTTGATACCCGGGAAGGCGGAAAAAATCTCACCGGGTAATGGGAGGAAAGTACCGCATTGCCAATGGAACCGGGCGGATCTAGTAAGTCTCACGGCTTGCAGCGAGACAGCACCGACAGAGCAATTTTATTTCATGCACAGTTATAGTGTAATGCCGATACAGCGTAACCATATATGGATGACGAGTGACTACCTCGGACACTCCATCGTGGCGGCGATAAAAAATGATGTGGTGAGTGGGGTGCAATTTCATCCTGAAAAAAGTGGAGATTCAGGACTGAACTTTTTCAACCGTTATTTTGAGGAATTAAAAAGTGAACACGGGTTATAGATATTACGAGAAAGGTTACGCTGTTCCCGAAGAAATAAAGTTCTGCAAAAAATGCGTTATTTCGAATCAGCGGCCCCGAATAAACTTTGATGACAACGGCGTTTGCTCCGCTTGTAATTTTGCGGATCAAAAGGACACGGCCTTTGACTGGGAGGGACGAGAAAGTGAACTACTTGCGCTTTTAGACCGTCATCGTAGATCTGACGGAAGTTTTGATGTGGTCGTCCCATCAAGTGGAGGTAAAGACTCAGCTTTTGTTGCGCATATGCTAAAACATGAGTACGGGATGAACCCACTCACAGTGACCTGGGCGCCACACCTTTACACCGATATTGGCTTTGCGAATCACCAGAGTCATATCCATGTGGGGGACCTGGCCAATATCCTTGTCACTCCGGCAGGCAGAGTGCACAGGGAATTAACGCGATTAGCGTTCGAGAATTTGGGTGACCCGTTCTTACCCTTCATTTTTGGCCAGAACAATATGCCACTGCAAGTAGCGCTGAACCATGGAATACCGCTAATTTTTTATGGCGAGAATTCTGAGGTTGAATATGGCGGTTCAATGGAAGATGCATATGTGCCCACAAGAGATTGGCAAAATAAAAATACCAATATACTAATGTCTGGAATGCCGCCCGAAAAATTTTTAGAAAAAGGAGTGGAGAGTACTGATTTGTACCCGTATTTGCCGCCACCTAAGGAGAAACTGGCGGAGCTGGGTCTGGAAATTCACTATTTTGGGTACTACAAAAAGTGGACTCCGCAGGAAAACTACTACTACTGCGTAAAGAACACCGGGTTCCGGGCTAATTCAGTTCGCAGCGAGGGGACTTATTCTAAGTATGCGTCTCTGGATGATCAATTGGATGGCTTTCATTATTATTTAATGTTCATAAAATTTGGGATTGGTCGAGCGACCTCCGATGCGGCTCACGAAGTCAGGGATGGACATATTACTAGAGAAGAAGCAACTGCATTAGTCTCGCGATACGACGGTGAGTTCCCTGTAGAACACTACGAAACCTTCCTAGAATACTGCGATATTGACGAACAGCAATTTAATCAAGTCTTGGATTCATGGAGGCCAGCGCATGTTTGGAATAGCGTAAGCGGTGAATGGAAGCTGAGGCGAAAAGTTGATGGTTCAGGTTGTGATGACTGACCGGCAACCGAAGTGCCTAAATCTCGATAAGATTGCCGATTACACGGATGACGAAGTATTTTTTTTTATAAGAGTGAGGGGCAAAGCGTCTTATTTTAAAAAAGTTTACACGCAACAATTTATTGAATGTTTTAAGTCGCTAACCAAGCACCGAACGCTGTCTGAATATAAAAAAGACGCCACAGTGCACATCTGCTTAGAGTCAGTCGACAGAGATTGGTTATTGCCGCATGAATTAGAGGTGTTAGGAGGCTACACGGGGCTATCAGATATAATCAGAAGGTGCAGGGGGTTGCGGGCAATATCACACGTCGAGGCCGCCAAATTAGTTTCTCGGGCGACCCTATTCTTCTTGTCTTTTTACGAAGCAGAGACGAAACTTAAGCTTATCGTGACTGGTACGATTGACAACTATGTCATGGATATTATGGCCCGCTTAGGGGCTGTCTACGGTGTCAAGTTTTTAGCGATTACTGACAGCTTTATGACGCCGCAATATAAATTGATCAGCTTAAGGGGGGAGCACAGTGTATTCCGAGCGGTTCCAGACGTGGAAGTTGAGGCGGTTCTTGCCACGCTAAAGAGCAGATTAAGAGAAGCTCGGCCATATTCAAAGATTCGAGCGACGAAGTTTGCTGCTTATACGCTGATTTCGTATTGCGTTAGATTTTTTGTTAGGTATGTGTGGCACTATAAGATATTTGGCAGACTTGCTTACGAGTACAGATTTGCGACGAAGTTCTCCGCCATGGATAATCTTTCAAAATTATTTGGCCCGCTACTCTACGAAGAAGAAGCGGTGGTGGACGAATTAAAAAATCAGTTTGTCTACGTCCCCTTACATTTCTCGCCAGAAGCTACCGTCGATTACTGGGTGGCTGACGATTACCACTGCGACTACGATCGGTCTGTGTTGGCCATGATAACGTCCCTAGTGGGAGACGGACGGGAGGTCATCGTAAAAGAGCATCCCGCGTTTTTCCTGCTCAGGTCTAAAAGCTTCTATGCCAAAATAAAGGCAGCAGGCGCTCACATAGTTTCTCCATTCTGTCCCACCGAAAAACTTATGGCTTGTGCGGCCGGGGTGCTGGTATGGAATGGCTCTACTGGAATCGAGGCATTAGTCCGCGGTATACCGGTTTCCAGAGTGGTTAACAGCTATTATGGAGACGGTCTGATTCCCGTTTATCCCAATTTTACTGAACAACAGGTTGGTACTTTTGATTCCACGATGGGTAGTCAGGCTCTACGAGCGGTGCTTTCAAGCTCTTTCAAGGTATTCTAGCCTTAATTTCTTAGCCTACCGATACGCTAGTGCGCTACTTACTTTTGGAGAAATTATCGCACTGCCCGCGTTGCTTTGTGCGCCCGCTTACGTTGATGTTGAAAAATATAGGCAGATATTAGTACTGCTTCCATGCATTCTACTAGGCAGTCATACCGGATATCTAAACGTACTCTACACAGAAAAAAACGATCAGGCGGGGCTTCTCTTGCCTATCGGGCTTGGATGCGGGCTGATTGTTTCCTTCACTATATTAGCCATATGGGGCTCTACAGCCCTCTCATTTGCGGCCGGGTCCATACTGCTATCTTCATGTGTGGAAAAAGTTCTCATTGCCAAAAAAGCACTTTTTCTGTCTTCTTCTGCACGCTCGTTGGTATCTATATTTCTTCTCTTGTGGGTGACTTCTGGGCAAGGGTTATGTGGGTCACAAGCTCTTGATACATTCTACTATCTCTATGGATCGGCACTCGTTCTTTATTGCTGTATCGGGTACCTAAGGGTAAGAGACCTATTATTACTGAGATTTTACTGGAGCTCCGCGGAGTTTCTCCGGCTTATCAGAAAGGGCTGGGCAGCTAACGCACAATCATATCTTGTACTCGTATATCTCATACTAGAGAGAGAATATATTGAAGTTCATTATCCCGATGAGATCGTCAAATACTCTGTTTCATACGCTTTAGCGCAGCTATTTTTCGTCGCTCTATCAGCGATCGCTTTCTCGTTTCAAATGAAAGTGGGTGAAGATCTAGAAAGCTATAATTTAAACACTCACCGAAAAGTTGCTGGGAATATATTGATGCTCTGGCTAATGATGCTACTAGCGGCAGTCGCGTTAACAAGTGCACTAAGCTACATGAACCCAGTCTACACTGGAACATTGCCTTCGGTTTTGCTTCTAGTGGGGGTCGCGGGAGGATACTTCGCCTTTTCGGCAGTTTCCGTTATTGGCCTTTATACTCAGAAAAGTCACATAGCACTCATTACGCTCGGGGCGATGCTTGCTCTGCGGACGTCCCTCGACTGGATTGGGTTGCTTAGCTCGATCCAATACGAGGCCTTTCTGCTTCTCAGCGGGCTCCTTCTCTTCATTGCCGCGCTATTCTATGAGTATGTAATAAGGTCGACACTATCAGAACAATGTTGAGGTCGAGGTTCCTTTCAATAGCGCTGAATGTGGCGCTTCTTGAGGCGTTGGCGCCTATCCTATTGATGACACTGTATCTATTTTCCGTAGACCTTGTGTACTTAATAAAAATACCGACGATTATAATAAGCTTATTAATTTTTCCTTATGCTTTGAAGCCAAAATATGCCGACCCAGTGTCGGCTTTCGCTTTCCTGCTAATAGCGCTAGAGATAATAAAACTATTTTTTGTTCAGGAAGCGGATCTTTACCGTATCGCCGTCAGGCTTTACAGCGTATCGCTTCCCTTCATAGCGTTGATGTTTTTATCTGGATTCCGAAGCTACGAAGATAAATACGTTCAGGCCATGCTCCTGAACTTCGCGAGACGCTACGTCTTTCTATCGATTCCATTGATGCTTCTATACGCCCTACTGTATTATAGCGGTGAAATTTCGTACTTCGGTATGAGCACAAATTTACACTATGCGCTACCATATTTTTTCAATTCTCTTAGGTGGCCGCTCCTTATTTGTGCAGTTATTGTGGTGACAGGTAAAAGAGCAATAATCTTAACCACCGCCCTTCAAATCCTGCTGTATCTGAAATCTCTATTTGGGCGCAGTCCTGTAAAAACGTTGTTTACCTTGGTGATACTAGGGGTATGTGTATCGGCGGCCACGAACTATACTCAAATCTTTTCGAGATTTGAGAAGCCGGACTCAGACTCCGCCGGCTACTCCTATGATCTCGCCTCGCTCTCTCGTGCAACTTCCGGAAGATCAGACGAGCTCGTCGGTATCAAGCAATATTTTGATGAAAACCCGGAAAAATTGTTATTTGGCTCGCTAATGGGTGAAAAATATGTATGGCGTGTTGAATCCGGGGATGTTGTAGAAAAAAAAGATTACTCGCACATGTCAGTTGCCACGTATGTGTTTCGCCATGGACTATTTGGACTTGCCTTTTTTCTGGTTTTAGTCTTTGTGTACTTTGCGGCTCAGCCGAGTTTCTTTTCCCCAGCATATGTGGTCGGAATTGCTGTGCTGTTTAATTCGTTGGTAGGCGCCAACCTAGTTGTGGACATAATGTCTTGGCTGCTGATTGGTATTGGGTACAAATTTTCTCGGAGATTTTAGAGGTCTATATGTGCGGAATTGCTGGGGTTTATAGCGAAAGTAAATCTGCGCTCGCGTTAGACGCGGCAATTAACGCTATGGCGCATAGAGGTCCTGATGGCTCGGGTTTATGGGGGTGTGGCGAGGGTTCTGTGGGGTTAGCGCATACACGACTCTCTATCCAAGGACTTGGCGAAGCCGGCGCACAGCCCATGAATTCCTACAGTGGAAATTCAGTGATCACATACAACGGGGAGATTTATAACGCTGCAGAAGTCGCGTCGCATTATCGGCTTAACATTTCTGTTGAAGACCTTGGGTCCGATACAAGGTTTCTAGTGGAGCTTATAGAAAAAGAGGGCTTGCCTGCGCTGAAATACGTTAACGGAATTTTTGCCTTCGGTTTCTACAGTCTGTTGAAGAGAGAGCTTTTCGTTGTGCGAGACAGGAAAGGTGTGAAGCCCCTCCTATGCGCAAGTTCGGTGGATGCCTTCTTGTTTTCCAGCGAGCTAAAAGCGCTGCAGGAAATGGGCGTGAGTTGCCGGCCGATTGACGCTGACTCTTGTGCACAATATATGAGCTATGTCTGGTGTCCAGGAGATTTCCTGCCCGGAGGCGGTGTTCGTAAACTCAAGCCCGGCGAAGTTCTTCGCCTGAGAGCTGGAGCTGTCACGCGCCCAGAGTCTTATTTTCTGCCAGAGTTTGAAGCTTTGGGTCGAGAGGGACTGGCAGCTGACAGCAAAGGCATTGTAGTTGGGCAAAAAAAGAGCCTGTCACGCCACGTGGAGGAATTTCGAAGTGAGTTTGCCCATGCGGTGGATCGGCAGCTGATCTCGGATGTTGAAGTTGGAGCTTTTCTCTCCGGTGGTCTTGACTCTAGTTCTATTGTGGCCATGGCAATCAAGAATCGACAAGCAATGCCGTGCTTCACGATGGCGCTAACTGATATGAAGTCTGAGGACTTTGCTGATGATCTGCCTTATGCACGTGCCGTTGCAGAGGCGTTGGGGGTTCAATTATTCGAAGTGCCAGTTTCCCCTAAAAAATTACTCGCTGAACTTCCAAAACTTGTTGAGAGATTGGAGGAGCCGATTGCTGATCCAGCGTCAATTAATCAGTTTTTAATCTGTGAGCTGGCGGCAGAGCAAGGTCTAAAGGTTTTACTTTCTGGAACGGGTGGAGATGACGTGCTCACCGGTTATCGGCGCCATTTGGCTGCAAAATATTTCCCGGTCATGGATCTAGTATCGAGAGTACTACCCAGTTGGCTGTACTCAGACGTCTTAGTGAGAAAGCTCCCGAAAGGCCCCGCAAGAAGGATAAGCAAGCTGCGCCAGAGCCTGGGAATGCGAGGCAATCGCCGGCTATTGCAACTACTCAGATGGTATGGCGTTCATGAGGTCAGCAGTCTATTTGAACCAAAATACGCCCAAGGCCTGAACAGAGGAGCCATTGACCGGCCAATAGAGGAGTACCTCGATAACCTCGACTCACAGAATGACATGTCAACACTACTTGAGCTAGAGCAACGATTCTTTATGGGCAATCACAATCTTGTTTATGCAGATAGGATGTCAATGGCGACTGGCGTAGAGGTCAGGGTTCCATTTTTGGACGAGAAATTTATGGAATATGCGAAAACTCTGCCGATGAAATTAAAGCTTCGCGGCCATACGACTAAGTATATTCTACGAAAAGCAATGGAAGGAATTCTGCCACGTAACGTGATATACAGGAGCAAGACAGGCTTTGGCGCGCCGTTGAGAACGTGGGTAAATGGACCTCTGAGGCCAATGATCGCACAAATTTTATCTGAGAAATCTGTACGTGACAGAGGCGTTTTCAGCTATCCGAAAATTCATGAACTTTTGAACAGAAACATGCGAGGAGAAATAGACGGGGCGTATTTGATTTTTTCTTTAATCTGCCTAGAGCTATGGTTCCGCAGGTTCGAGTGAGCGCCTCGGTGTATGCTCCCTCAACCTACTTGCGCCTGTTCGAATGTAGCAGCCGTGCCCCGCAGATTGGCAATGTGTCGAGAATGTAAGCAACTACAGGTAAGTGTTTTTTGGCTGGGTCTTGTTCCTCTAAGCGCGTACTGCTGTGGAGTAATATTCAACAGTGACGTCGGCTGGATTAAACTGCGATCTGTTTATTTTGCTCTCCTCGTTGCTCCTTGGCTCGGCTTTTTTTTCTTTGCCGCACGCGATTTTGCTAGCCGTGTAAAAGCCTCCGCAAGTTTTAACCTCTCCGCAGCTCAAGTTTTTCCCCGACTCGCACTAATAGCAGCGGTTTTTCTCATTTTTTCCTCTTACATCTACCAGATCGTAATTATGCCTTCGCAGGCTTGGGATGGCTTAAGTTTTTGGTATGAGCAGTCCGCCGCCTATGCAACTTTTATTCTTAATATCGATCCCCATGCATCTGGAGAGGCCGCAACTTTTGATATCCCATATATCCATCCTGCCACGAACGCGATTATCTACAGCATAGTGCCGAGCATAAATATTGTTATGGGATGGGGCCTCCCAGGCGGTTTGCCCTCATTGTTGCTAACTGTCGCTGTGTGTTATTTAGTAATTCTTTTGGTGAGAGTTTTCTCGGGCGGGCTACTGCTAATGGTTTTAGTGTGTTGCGGATTAATATCAACGCCAATCTATGAAAACACGATAATATTATACGGATATCCCGACATTTGGGTCTCGGTGGCGGGGCTCCTATCAGTGTCGAGTCTGATATTATTAGCTAAGAAAAAAAAATACGAACACTATGTTGTGTTTTTTATGTCAGCGATAATTCCGATGATAACGAGAGATAACGGATTCGCTTACTCAGCAAGCATATTGTGCGTGGGCTTTTGTGCTATCGGGGATAACTATCTATCAGGGCGCCGTCTGCTCACTCTATGCGGTATCATGCTGGCGTGCGGGATGGTCGCTGTGTACTCCGGATTTGATGTGAGGCTTGGGGAAAATCGCTATGGGATTCTATGGTTAGAGAACTCCGTTAACTTAATGGTTGGTCAACGATACCTCGATCTAGTTCCCCAGGATCCTAGGGCTATTTTTGATGCGTATTTAAATTCTTACGTAAGGAACTCTTCATTCACGTATGCGTTTTTAGTTTCGACTATTGCAGCGCTTTATATTATCTTCAGCAGGACATTCAGTTTTTCAAAAAAGATTATATTGCTAGGCATACCAATTACTTATTTTATGATCATTGCGTTTGTAGTATCCATGTCAGCGTTCTTTATGCAGCACTACAGCGCGCCCGGTTCTGACAAGGGTTTAAGTCGCTTCTCGCTGTCTATATTCGTGGCCATGCTACCTGCTATCATCGCTTGTATTACTGATGTGTCGCAAAGGTACTTGGTGAGTGAAAAAGGGGTAGGTTAAGGCGGCCCTATGAGCCGCTTTAAAAATTGTGATGACTAATGAGGATTGCGGATGGATGTCGTAGATCTCCAAAAAGCGCGAGAAGTTTTTGTTTCGAATGGCAATGTAACTGAGTTTTTGAAGGCGGAATATGGCAGAACGGAGAATTCAGCGGCAATAATTGAAATTGCGTACGACTTGCAGACGGGCGCTTATGTTGAACACGCGTTGAAGAACGAATCTGCCGTAAAACAATATTGTGCCGAACTGGCTAAAAACCTTGGCGAATTTTTAGCCCCGGGAGATAGTGTGCTTGATGTGGGTTCCGGCGAGCTTACGACTCTTACGTTCCTAGCTAATGAGATGGGAGTCTCGTTTGAGACATTATACGCCTGCGATATTAGCTTCTCGCGGTTGCACCACGGGTTACAATTTTTTAAGGAACATAGCGTAGAGGGAGAAGCCATCGATCTTAAAGTTCATGTTTCAGATATGGCTGAGCTCCCTTTCGCTGACAAGAGCTTAGATATTGTCATCTCTAGCCACGCCTTGGAGCCAAACGGGGGTCGCGAAGCTACCCTCCTTGCAGAGTTGCTAAGAGTCTCAAGAAAGTATTGTATTTTGTTCGAGCCCTCTTATGAGCTTAACAGTCCCGCTGGACGGGATCGTATGGATAAGCACGGTTACATTAAGAATCTGGAGCTCCACGCCAATAAATTGGGCGCCGATGTTGTTCAAGTCACTAAGATAGAAGCTGCAATGAATTCGTTAAATCCAACCGCATGCTTCGTCATACGGTCACCCGAGTTTGAGATTGGCGTAGGCGCCGAGCAGGCCTACACAGTGCCAGGAACTAGTTATCCGCTCGAGGCCACTACCAACTTTCTGCAGTCCAGCGCCACTGGCCTAGTGTTTCCAGTATTAAGAGGGATACCTATCCTGAGAAAAAAACACGCTATCCTAGCGTCTAGCCTTTTTAAGTAAAGGCAAGCCACTTTATGCGAACATGCGGGCGGTAAGGCCGAATTGCGGTAGCGCAATGAAAGCGCAGGCTGGTCTGATGCCCGAGAATGCCTTAATTTAAAACCTGGTGGCGTTTTAAATAAACACCAAAGCGAATCGCCTCTCTCTGTTTAATCTTCGTTAGCGGGCGAAAAGTTCGCCTAATCCTTTTTAGGGAATATCAGTGCGGTGTGGAGCAGATATTCGAAAATCTTCAGGGAGGTTGGACTTGCCTATGTAATTCGCTCACAAAGCTAAAACAGCCATCCCTAGAAATTTTTTCAAGATGATTCAAAGAAGTTTCCTAGGTGCAAATCCAGACACAGCCAGATCGAAGCAGCTTTGAAGCAGAACGAGAATGGTGTGTCGGTGCCGGACTCCCGCCGGCGACGTGGTCTGAGCAAAGCGATGTTCTGCACGTGGCGTGCTAAGTCCGGCAGTATGGACGCATCGATGAAGCGCCAGGCCTGCAGAGATTTGGTGCGGTAACGGGGCAGAGTACATCGGTCAAAGCTTGGCTAACTGGGCCAATGAGCATCAGATCACACCGATGTGAATTCAACTCGGCAAAACCAAAATAAAAAGCCTATATCGAGCGATGAATTCCAACAGCACAGCATGAATACTTGGACATGTGTCTGTTGGAATCAATAAAGCATGCCCAATATTTGGCCACATAGTGGCTTTGGACCTACAACAACAAGTGACGAAATTCGGAAATCGATGGGGTGGCCCTAAGGTAGCTGACGCAAGCAGCCTAGCTTTGACAAATAACTGTTCTAGTAAATTCGGCTGCTAAAAACTTCGATTGTTTTCCGCGGAGATTACACTTGGGTCGGACGTTGTGTTAGATCAATCCTGTCATCCTGTCTTGCTAACCACACCTGCCACCCAATTTATCCATTGAGACGCAAGTTCTCTGCGATCAAAACATCTTTTGGCGAGCTTACGAGCATTGAGCCCCTTTTGCACCAAGGTTTTTCGATCACGAGCGGCCTGTTCTAGCGCGTTGGCGAACGCCACAGGGTTATCTGGCTCCACCACATATCCGCAACTATTGTCCTCTATAAGCTCTGCGATCCACCCAGGATAATTATTGACAACAGGAAGGCCGGCAGCTATGTAGTCAAAGAATTTATTGGGCGAAGTTCCGTAGTAAAAGGCAGGCACGTTGCAAAGTACTTGCAGTCCGATGTCTGCGCCTGCCATCAATCTAGTTAAGTCTTTTTTAGAAATCGGGTCGAGGAATAGCACGTTATCCAAATCTAGTAAGCCAGCTCTCTCTATCAGCGCATTTTTATCTCGCCCCTGTCCTACAAGCGCAATTTTTAATTGATCACAGCCGCGTTGCTTGAGCACCTTAGCGGCATCCAAAACTGAGTCCAGCCCATTTGCGACCCCATGGGTACCGGTAAAGATTGCCAAGATATCGTTGTCATTAACACCCTCGGGCCGCCATTTTTCAGTTTCCGTGTCAAATAGTTCCAGGTCACATCCATTTGGAATCATCGCAACCTTCCTTGAGGGAACTCCCTTAGCACAGATTCCATCAACAATTCCTGGGGAAAGACCAATTAGCCTATCGGCTGATCTGTATGAGGCCAGCTCCAAACAACCCATTAACCCGAGAATCATAGGGTTTCTGATTACCTCCATTGCTTTTGGTAGCTCTGGCCACAGATCACGAACTTCAAATACAAATGGCTTGCGACGAAAAAACTTAGCGCAAATACCAGGAATACCCGCAGTTAACGGAGTCGTAGTAGCGAAGACCAAATCGGTCGGTTCACTCAGCGCAACACCAATGGCACCGATGGCGAACTTAGCAAATACTGCAGCCCTTTTTATGGGCCCCATGTGGTTGCTGTAGTCAAGATTAAACTCTATTACTTCAATGCCTTCTATCACCCCCCGTCTGCACCCGCTTCTGAATGGCGAGGTTAACCCTGTCTTTCCCTGAGCATAACTGCCACACACAACCGTAACGCTATGACCCGCCCGCAAAATAGCCCTAGCCATCTCATAAGATCGAGTTCCGGTAGCCCCCTGCGGCGTGGAAAAGTGTTGGTGGAAATAAAGAATATGCATGATCAGAAATGAATTTTTGTCGTAATGGTTGCTGGTTGCTTAACGCTGACAGAAATCTCCGAAATCTTTGATTTATATTGGTAATAGCGGGATTCAATAGTGTCGCGAAGCTCGGGCTTCACCAAAGACCCATCCACCTCAATTGAAATAGAGTATCTGTGGTTGCGGACAAGTAGGCCGTCGACTTTCCAGTTTAAGGGCGCTAATCGCCACCGAAGACATGCATCAGTGAATTTCCCACATACAGTGTCAATGCAAACCATTGACTCGGCATTTAAATACACTCTTCGGTAGTGCCGCGCCCCGCGACTGTTAGAGTAGCCGGCGGCAGCGCTTGCCGAGTCTGAGCCGACAACGACCTTCTCCACTGCATCTGCCTTGAGCCAGTCTGCGAGTAGAAAGCGCCCTAATCTTGGCATCTGATCTCGCCGATCAAACACGATTGTATTGTGTGCCTCAGGACCTGCGAACCACTCTGTGCAATCCGCGTTGTAGCTGAAGGTACCGGCATCACGCAGCAAATTATTGCCCATGTGCCACAGATCGACGTGTAAAGCGTCTTGCTGGCTGGGTCGGAAATTAAACCGTGGATACCGCATCACCACAAAAGCATCTTCGATCCGCAGAACATGATAGCCGCCAGAATCGAAACTTCGGCTACGACAACGCCCACCCGCCTTTCCCTCCGGCACGTTAAGCCATGCGCGTGTTGCATTCCAGGGACCCGGTCCAAACGCGTCAACTTCTCCAAACAATACCGCGGCGAGCTGGACTGATGGCCTAAAGTCGCGGTAGTCCGCGTTATCTAGCGATAAGAGCCGTGCGCCGTCATTGGCGCCGATATTAGGCGCGTCTCCGCTTCTTGCGTCGACCATAGACCAAAGCCAGTCTGTAGCGGCCGCCAGGCGGCCCATTAAACTCTTAGAAAATGCAGGCAACTTACGATTACGCCGCCAAGCCTCCGCAAGCGAATAAGTGTCAAGCATTAGCCTATGGTACGTCACTGAATACTGACTGAAGCTACCGTCAGTTTCGATGAGATTGGAAGCCAGTGACTCCAACCAGCGACGCCCCTCAGCCTCCCACCTCACTGCACGCTCATCGAGGTTGAAAAGAAAGCTTCCGCCCAAGAATAAAGCTGCAGCCTCAGATGTGCCGTGATTATTTTGCTGGCCTATGGCGTAGGACATGGTAGGCGCTATACGTTGAAGGTGTGTCGCCAAAAAGGTAACCAAGCCGGGCTCTGGGTTTTTGTGTTGGCCCAATATCCATGCAGCGGTAACGAGATGCATGACCCTGATCGATGCCTCCTGGCCGCATTTCCAATTTGGACCCTTGTAAGGAGGGTTCGTTTGCGCCCAGTCCGCCAACCAAATGTTCATACGCTGCAGTGCACTCAGGTCCCCCTGTGCCGCCGCGCTAGCCCATGCCAATACCCAATCTAGTCTTGACAACTCCCAGAGACCTTTTATGTCGCCGGCGCCAAAATCGGGTATCTGCCACCAGTCCATATTTGCTCTTGGCTGCGGCGCATTAGAAAACGGGTTGGCAAACCAATCGGGGGGTCTGTTAGGCAAGCTAGACCTGTGCCACCCAAACCTTAGGATGGCATCATTCCAAGTCTGGATTCGCTCCTGAGGTACCTCATGACGCTCAGATATTCTGAAAAACGCTGGCTCAGCAATTGGCGCAGACAGTCGCTGCACAGGATGATATCGCGTTTTGAGGCCTATCTTGTATCTCGCCACTCGCGCAAGATTAGCTACGCCTAGGCGGGTGTAGGTGCGAAGCCGAATCAGACCATTTTTCATTTCTGGGAGCGTATGATGTTCGCCACATCGATTGAAGCTTGGGCGACCTCAAATAGCTCTCCCTCTGGGATTGGCGGTGGACCACCCTTGATGACAGCTTCCACGAAGGCCGCAGCGCAGGCGGTCTGGCCTTTGTCCTGCCGCCAAAGGCGGTGTTTCCTAAATTTTGGCCAATTGTAGCCCCGCAACCTGCGAAAGTTGTCCAGTTGCAGGGTGTGACCAGCGGCAAACACCTCCACCCGCTCCTTGGGAAAAGACGGTCCGCCGTTGGCTAGGTAATGAATAGTGCCAAAAGATCCGTCCTCAAATCCCAGGGTAATAGCGACCTTGTCTTCTGCCACTGCCGCCGACATGTTCTCGACCATACGGCGCGCATGCACAGAGACTATTGGCGTGCCCACAAGGAAGCGCATAAGGTCGATATGGTGGCAAGCTTCACCTATTATACGACCCCCGCCCACAGATGGGTCTTGAATCCAGTGATCGGCAGAGATCGAACCCGCATTCATCACCATGATGAAACTTTTTGGAGCAGCTATCGCGCTCAATAAGCGCTTCATTGTTTGCACTTGCGGCGCAAAACGGCGGTTAAAACCGACCAACAAGTGTTTGTCAGTATCGGCCAGAGCCGACCTGACGTCCTCTAGCTCTTCGAATGTCAACGCGAGTGGCTTTTCTACGAAGACGTGCTTGCCGGCTCGGAGAGCCTGGGCCGCCAAGCGTGCATGACTATTGTGCCTAGTTGCGATTACGACAGCGTTGATTTCAGTGTTCTCAATCAAACTGTCTGTGTCTGATGTTGCTTGAGAGAACCCCGCACGTCGTCCTTGGATGACCGAGCTTGTTCCGCCAGTTGAAGCAATACTGTGCAGGTGCGCGCCTGTCGCCTTGAATGCTGGTATCAACATCCTTGATGCGTAGTTGCCTGCTCCTACAAATCCGACAACGGCTGATCCACCCTCTCCAAAACTAGCACTGGTAAGCACAATCTTGTTATTGTGGCGCGGCGCTATATCGTGCTCGTAAGTGAGAAGAATGCCAAGAGCCGACTTGTCAGCACCTAACAGCTCATATGCGCGGGACGCGTCCTCAAACGGCACCCGGTGACTAATAAGAGGCTCGACATCCAGCAATCCTGAAGCCATCAACTCGAGTATCGCCTCGAAATTGCGTTGTTCCGTCCAGCGGACGAACCCGATCGGGTAGTCTTGCCCCCCGTCCTCGTAAGCGGGGTCGTACCGACCGGGACCGTAAGAGCACGACACCTGAAAGCTAAGCTCCTTTTCGTAGAAGTCTGCGCGGTTGAGTTCCAGCCCGGTCACCCCCACCAGCACAATTCGCCCCCTCTTGCGACACATTTTTGCGGCCTGACTAATTGGGTCACTCGATTTTGTGGAGGCCGTGACGATTACACCATCCACGCCAGCCCCTCGACTCAAAGCCATCCCGGCCGCGACCGGGTTCTCACCTTCTCCCAGATTGCAGGTTTCTGCCCCAAAAGAGCGGGCTAACTCCAACTTAGCCTCGTCGAAGTCTACCGCCAGTACTCTGCAACCGTGCGCACGCAACATCTGCACTGTCAGCAGGCCGATGAGGCCAACACCGCTCACGACAAAAGCCTCGCCCAGTGACGGTTGTGCTAGTCTGATTCCCTGCAGACCGATACTAGCCACCACCGTAAAGCTAGCCGCCGAATCACTCACGCAATTAGGAATCCTCGCGCATAGATGCTTCGGTACGCAGACGACGTCAGCATGGGGTCCATTTGAGACTACTCGATCGCCAACATTAAACCCCTCGGCCCCGCTGTCGCGAGCCACACCGACATTACAATAGCCAAGCGGGATAGGCTGACCCAGCTTGGAGCCCACAGCGTCTACCGTCGTCACCAGCCCATCAGTGACAACCTTGTCTAAAACTTGTCTTAACCTTTCTGGCTGGCTAATCGCCTTTTTCACTAGTCCGGATTTGCCGAAATTGACAAGCATGCGCTCGGTACCTGTTGAAATAAGGGACACAGTGCTATCAATCAAGAGACTGCCGCGTCTAGCCTGAGGCACCGGCGACTCGACTACTTCCATCGTGCCCGATTTTAAATTTTGGAAAACTTGTTTCATAACGCTTTCCTATACTTCTCTGTTCGCAAATGCAAAACTTTTTCCTTAAGAAAAACTGCGATCTTCCACCTGCAAAGAACAGTCAGCTGCACAGCAGTGGTCTAAACGTAGAGTCGGGGAGGGCCTTTACAAAACAATACTCCAGCGAGCCCCAACTCGTAAAAGAAACCTGCCGCGACTCACGATACGAAGCCTGTACGTTGGGGACTTCTCACAAAGCCGAGCCTCGCGAAAACGCCCGCCTGACCCAAATTTAGTAGTCAAGCAATCTTGGACAAAAAGTTAACCTGATTTTCCAAGACACCACCTGACATTCAGTTGTTTGCGGCACGTGGTTGTCGCCGGCTGTAATACCTCATGAATTAATCGTTGATATCAGCGTTGGCGTCAGTCAAATGCATAAGTAATACAAACGACATATTCTTGATGGCCGTGATTTCGACACCCAGCTGATCCCCACGACAGGCGGCGGGTCCTTGTGGCGTCATGTTTAGCGACCCATCACCTTCTATGCCGACAACCTGTCTCCATGAACACGCCACATTCGCACCAACCGCCGCGGGTAGCCCCTAGCCCACTGTTCAGAACCTTGCCATCTCATGGGCGCCTATACCTGCCGCGCGCTCAGGACTTGCCGCGCTGATCTCAGGGCATTCAAACAGTGGTGAGCCTCTCATTAAAAACAACCGCTGAACAGCAAGCCCGAGCGAATAGCACAGTTCATACATTATGAGGCTAAATTAAGCTCTTTGGCTACCATCCGGCGACGCATTGCAGGCCTTTCGGCCTGTTTAACCTCAACAAATTACAAGACCCAGTACGCTCACTCGAGGTGTTGCTAATCCTTAAGCGCATCGATGTAAATAAAGCTCGCGCATAAAAACAGGCACATCCACTCACTTGCGAGCTGTTAGATCACTTGCAAAGCGTTTGTATTAATGAGCTAAAGGGTAAGCGCAACGTCAGTTTGAGTTTGAGTACAGTGGTGTGTTAATGTTTTCACGTACTGCTGCCTAGAAAGTATTTCAAAAAACCTGTCAACGTTAGTGGGGTGCAGTAGCTTCTTACACTACATTCTCAAGTCATAAAACGCTAGCAGACTGTGGTGAAACTAAAGCTTGGCTGCGTATTCCGTGGGCTGACTAGAAGTGGGGCGTTCGGTTCTCTCTTTCCCCCAGCTCCAGTTTGCGCGTGAAATAAGTAGCCAGCGAAGCCAGTCTGCGGATATGAATTGCGCTGTCGGGCCATTCATTCTGAGTTGGCGGCGCCATCGGTCTACGGTAGGCAGGCGAATCGCTTGAGAAAATTGTGCTTTGCGGGGGATGCCCGGCCAAGGGAGCGATAATCAAATGCTTGCGTGGCTGGATGGGCTCTTAAAGCGAAGCAATTTCAATTTCGCCGGCCCCTAAAATATTTATCTGCAAAGTTTTGCGCTGGAAACTAAAAGCAAAAACATTCAATCTTCGAAGACATATAGCCTAACTATGGATCACAAATATTAAGTGGACGAATCGTGATGAAAATAGAGTCAATAGCCAATGCGATCGTTGACTTCGCAAGGTCACGCTACGAGCAAGAATCAATTCCTCTACACCGCCCCGTTTTCGAAGGCAACGAGCGGCAATACTTAGTGGAATGTATAGACTCCAATTTTGTTTCCTCAGTTGGCGCAAGGGTGACTGAGTTTGAAGAGCAGATGGCGGCTTTTTGCGGAGCTGAATACGCTGTTGCCACTGTGAATGGAACCGCCGCACTTCATACATCTCTCCTAGTCTGCGGGGTAGAACGAAGTACCGAGGTTCTCTCGCAGGCACTAACGTTTGTGGCGACCGCCAACGCAATTAGCTACATGGGCGCAACGCCCGTATTTATCGATGTGGATAGAGACACCCTGGGCATGAGCCCAGCGGCGCTGCGCACTTGGTTAGAAGGAAACTCTGAGATGAGGGGCGAAGCACGTGTAAACATCAACACCGGAGCCAGGATCAGCGCATGCGTGCCGATGCACACCTTTGGGTTGCCTATTCGGGTCAAAGCAATAGCGGCGGTTTGCGACGAATACGGTATACCCCTCATCGAAGATGCGGCCGAATCGCTTGGCTCCTTTGTTGGCAGCAAGCATACAGGCACGTTTGGGGCCGCGGCTACTTTGAGCTTTAACGGTAACAAAATTATCACTACCGGTGGTGGAGGCATGGTACTGACTAATGACCCAGCGCTAGCCAAGCGCGCCAGGCACCTTACAACGACAGCTAAGCGAGCCCACCCCTATGAGTTTTTCCACGACGAAACAGGGTACAATTATAGGCTCCCAAACGTGAACGCAGCGCTTGGGGTGGCACAGATGGAAACCCTAGCCAAAATCTTGGAAATCAAAGTCGAGATTGCACAAGGCTACAAAGCGCTTTGCGATGATTTGAATATCGGGTATTTGGAGGGCCTAGAGGGCACCACTCCTAACTATTGGCTTAACGGCATAGAACTTGAAGATCGCGAAAGCCGAGACGTAATATTGAAGTTAACCAATGAGGCTGCTGTTATGACGCGCCCGATATGGCGTTTGATGACCGACTTGCCGATGTACGCAGACTGCCAGCATGATGGCCTGAAAAATTCCAGATGGCTTGTAAATCGTGTCATCAATGTGCCCTCTAGCGTACCGGAAAGCGAGTTCTATAGGCTGCAACCATGAACATCTTGGAACTGGTGGGAAGAACCGACCCCTTATTTGATGAAGATATTACTAAACATGAGTCAACGCTGACTGAGCTGGTTCAAAACTCGCGATTTCTGGTGGTAGGTGGTGCTGGCTCGATCGGCCAAGCCGTTACTCGTGAGATTTTCAAGCGAAACCCAAAGGCACTCCACGTTGTAGACATCAGTGAGAACAACATGGTTGAGCTTGTGCGCGACATCCGCAGCACTTTGGGGTATGGGGATGGCGACTTTCGCACTTTCGCAATCGACTGTGGAAGCTCCGCATTTGACGCCTTAATGGCCGCAGAAGGCGGATATAACTACGTGCTGAATTTGTCCGCTCTCAAACACGTGCGCAGTGAAAAGGACCCCTTCACATTGATGAGGATGATTGAAGTTAACATCCTTAATACCTTATCAACCGCACATCACGCTAAGACCGGCGTAGCAAAAAAGTATTTCTGTGTATCGACGGACAAGGCCGCCAACCCAGTGAATATGATGGGCGGCTCCAAACGTATTATGGAGCTCTTCTTGATGCGGGAGAGTCTAACGCTACCCATTTCGACCGCTCGCTTCGCAAATGTCGCATTTTCCGATGGCTCATTACTGCACGGCTTTAATCAGCGCGTAACAAAGTGGCAACCTATTGCTGCTCCAAATGACGTGCGTCGTTACTTTGTGACGCCTCAAGAGTCAGGTGAACTTTGTCTCATGTCATGTCTGTTGGGAGAGAACAGAGACATTTTTTTCCCAAAGCTATCCGAAGCTTTAAATCTGACTAAGTTCTCTGATATTGCGGTTCGCTACCTGCAGGAGATCGGATTTGAACCGTATGAGTGTGACAGCGAGGAGGAAGCTCGAGATAGAGCTGCCGAGCTCATCCCTAAAAAGCATTGGCCCGTATATTTCTTTACGTCTGATACGACTGGCGAAAAGGACTTTGAGGAGTTCTACACCGATGCCGAGGTACTGGATATGGATAGGTTTGAGTCTGTGGGCGTGATCAAGAATAAGCCCCAATTCCACCAAACTAAACTTGACCAATTCCTGCAGGAAATTGCTCGTTTCCGCGATCAGGGGCGTTGGGACAAACCCGACATTGTCGGCCTGTTCCATGAAATGATTCCCGATTTTGAGCACAAAGAAACAGGGAAATATTTGGATAACAGGATGTAATGATGTGACTCGATTGTTAGATATTCTTTTGAGTGGGTCGGCTCTTATAGTCTTGTCACCCCTGCTGTTGCCCTTGGCGATTGCACTAAAGCTGACAGGCGAGGGCGAAATATTTTTTGTTCAACAGCGAGTTGGGAGAGATGGCGACTTTTTTGGCCTTTACAAGTTCGCCACCATGCTCAAAGACAGTCCCAATATCGGGACGGGTACTGTGACCCTGAAGGATGACCCGCGTGTATTACCACTGGGGAAGTTTTTGAGAAAAACCAAAATCAATGAACTTCCCCAGCTTCTGAACATCTTTGTTGGTGATATGAGTATTATCGG
>MDTG01223385.1_pt1 | contig 32777 bp, 26 predicted proteins | sample 811421 | NCBI WGS metagenome assembly MDTG01 (sample SAMN05326645, study PRJNA326480) | marine metagenome | isolation source: seawater | place: Pacific Ocean: South East | collected 2011
ATAATATCAGGACTTTCTTTTATTATTTTTTTAATTAATGATTGATTTAAATTTTCAAACCTCACTTTGATTTTGTTTTTTCTTGCAATTTCTTTTAACGAATAAATTTGTTTATTTTTAAAAAAACCCTTAATTAATAAGAATTCGTAGAATTTAAAAAAAAAGTTTTTAAAGAAAAGAAAAAAAAAATAAACTTTCGACATATTAAATAGCAATTTAACTACAGACAAAAATTTATTACTTGATTTATTAGAATATTTTGTTTCGAGATTGATTGATGTAATATTTTTATTTTTACAAATTTTACTAAAAATTATATTGCTAGAAAAATCATCTACACAAATTATTGAAATTTTTAAGTTATCGTTCATTTTTAGACCAAATTTTATTTAATTTATGGAGTTACTAGTTGTTTCAATTAATAACTACAAATATAAAACATATTTAACACTAAAATATTAATATTAATATTATTCATGGTTAGGTATTTAAAACAATTTATTAATTCTAATAAAACGGTATTTTTTTTACTATTCCTAACTGGCTTTTGCTACTGGCTCACGCAAATAAATTTTATAGGTTTACAATTAAGTAGCGAAGGGTTCTCACCTTTTGCAACGATACATACTACATTCGATCCTATTGTTAGCAAAATTGATTTTCCTCAAGGTGTACATAATTTAAAAAAATCTTTACCAATGAATATTTATTTTTGGTTTCATGAATATACCAATTTCAATTTAATTTACGTGATGAAGGCCTATATGTTGTTCGAGGTATATTTGCTTTTATTTGCTCATTATTATTTTTTTACAACACTTATAAAAAAAGATCTTCCGATATTAGCCCTTTTATTCACTCTTATAGTGTCGCTTAGCACATTTCAATTTATGAACCTAGCAAGGTTTGGCTTTCCATATATTTGGGGACTTTATTATTCTATTGCAGCTGCATTAAATGTGATTGGATTAAGTTTGGTGATAAAAAATAAACCATGGAGTGCAGCAATTATTTTTTTCTTTAATATTGCAACACATCCTATTGTTGCCTTGTTTGGTATCCTGTCTTCTTCAATCATTGTTTTGTTGAGAGGTTTTGAAACAATAAAAAAATTTATTGTCCCAGCACTTTTTTTTAGTGTTTTTTCCGTAATTTGGTTTGTTCTAAATTTTTCAAACAGTGAAATTATAGTTGGAGCTATTCCAAAAGAAGATTGGATTGCTTTGTCAAAAATATTTCAATCTCATTGGTACCCTTTTAGCATAGGAGTGTTCTCATCTATTTCAGAAAGACATTTCTTACCCTTCGTCAGTTTGATATTGTTATACATTGTCTCTTACAACAAAGTAAAAAATGAACAATTTGTATTGTTTAAGGAAATCAATATAATTTTTATTTGTTTATTAGTATTAACAATATTGGGATTAATAATTAGCTATTTTGAAATTAGCCCTTTTTTAATAAAACTATCTTTACATCGAGCAAGTAGCTTACTCATTGTAGTTGCCCTTGTACCAGTAATATATTTTTTATGGATAGAATTAATTTATGGAAATTTTATTCAAAAAAACCTTTCGATTATTATTATGTTGACACCGTTTATTGATTATTATCATCCTGGATTTAATTTAATCTTTTCGCTTATATTTGTTAGTATTTACTTATATTCTTCAATCAAAGAAAAAATATCAATAAATTTTATTTTTGCAATTTTTTCATTTTTAGTTGCATTGGGAGTTTTTTTAATATGCATATTTAGTGGGTATCACAAAAACATAATCCCAGCCAATAAGTTTTTTTTGTTATTCATATTTTTTTTAATGTTACTTACCTTTATTAATTTTTATCGTCTCAAATTAATTCTAATCATTGCTTATATTTGCATTGCTATTCCAGTTATAAACTTTGATAAAAATTCAAGGTTTCAAAAAGAAAAAAATTTATCTATGTATGAAATGCAACTATGGGTAAAAAATAATACAATTAAATCGGATCTTGTTATGATTAATCCAGATTACTATGGCGGCTGGAGAGATATAACCGAGAGAGGCTCATTTGGAACTGTTAAAGAGTGGCTACATAATGCTTGGATTTACGACTCAAACCTTCAGCTTTATCAAGAGGGTGTTAGACGCTTTTCTTTACTGGGACTTAACCCACGAGATTACTATTCATTAAATAGAAATCAGGCTTTGAAACGAATTGGGATAGATACAAGAAAAGCTTATTATAATAAGAAAAATCAATGGTTTAAAAATATGAGTAATGAAGAAAATATTAAATATTTTGTTTTTGAAAAAAAATTTGTAAAAAAAAATAGATATTATTTACATTGCCCTTATGAGAATAAGTATTATGTAATATGTAAATTAAAAAATTAATAATTTACAATCTATTTCGAAGTATATTCTGTGATAGGATAAAAATATTAGGATCTAATTTATGGAAATAGATAAAAATAAAATTTTAAGTATATTTAATAAATATTTTTTATCTGGAAACAAAAATTTTATCTTAAATTTACCTGTAATCATAAGTAATTTACCTCATTCAAACCAAACAACGTTTGTTAAACTTCCTAATTGGGCTAAAGATTTAGGGGTAGGGCCTTCGTCTTCAATTTTGGTACCAAAACACTGCATTGTTGAAAATGATGATTGGCAAAATGTTGATTGGTGGAGAGCAATATTTGAAATGATTACCTGTAAATCTGAATATGAATATGAAAAAAAAAAAGGACCCATTCATAGTTATGCATACAGATTGCCCAAATCATCTAATGATCAATTTAAATTTGCTTGGGCTAATCGAATTGTACTTTTTTTGAGAAGATGGGTGTCTTTTAATCAAAATATACCAGAAGAAAAGTTATTTGGAGCTAAACCAAAGGGTAAAATATATTTAACACATGATGTTGATTATATTTCTAAAACATTTGCTTTAAGGTTTAAACGATCTGCTTTTATTGTTTTTAATATTTTACGTTCATTGTTTAAATTAAAAATATCGATAGCATTAAAAAATTTTTTTAAACTATGCAATTTTTTTTTTACTTATAAAAAATATTGGTATTTCGATATAATAAGTAACCTTGAAAAAGAATATCAAATGACAAGTGTTTGGAATTTTTACGGTGGTGATAATTCAAAAAAAACTTTTACCGAGATAATTTTTGATCCTTCTTATAATGTAAATGACAATAATTTATCAAACCAAATTCGTAAATTAAAAGTGGATGGTCATATAATTGGACTACATCAGGCTTTTAATAGCTGGAAAGATAAAACTCCAATGGATATTGAAAAAAAAAATGTTGAAAAATCGTTAGGAGAAAAAATAAAAGTGTGTCGTCAGCATTGGTTACGGTTTAGCTTAACTCACACATGGAAAGCACAAGAACAATCTGGATTTGAACTCGATACGACTTTAGGTTTCAATGAAATACCAGGATTTAGAAATAGTGCAGCCCTGAAAATGCCTGCTTGGATTGTATCTGAAAAAAGATTTAGTGATACACTTAACATATTACCAATGATACTTATGGATTCTCATATATTTGATTATAAGCAATTGACAAAAAGTGATCGAGAAAAAAAAATTGATGAGATTTTAGATGAAATTCAATTTGTTGGAGGTGAAGCAACGGTTATTTGGCATCAACGTGTATTTGATCATGATTATAATTGGGGTAATGAATACCAATATCTACTTAAGGGAATACAGGCAAGAGGATTGCAATAACTATGAGCGATAAAAATATTTACATTGAGTCTCTTCATAGAAATTTACCTAGATTATTATCATCTTTTAACATGGATTCTTTAAGTCCACTTACTGGTGTAGGTGACCGATTATATTGGAGTTGGAAAATTATCGATTTTCCAAATGGTACATTTCAAGGCGCGGTGCATGGTCTCGCTATACTAACTTATTTAAATAAGCTGCCATTTGGTATCACTCAAAAGTCAATATTAGAGAAAATAGATTTGATTGTTCGGGGAATAGAAAAAATTATATCAAAAAATGGTAGTTTGGATGAAGCCTTACCAAATGAGTCTTCATTTTGTGTGAGCGCTTTAGTTGCTTCAGATGTATTAGCGGCTAGAGAAATATTAACAAAATATCTTTCCAAAAAACAAAAAGCAGAGTGGATCACGATTATCAAACCTTTAATTAAATTTTTGATGAAACAAGACGAACATCACGGTTTGATATCTAATCATCTTGCAAGTGCATCTTTGACTATGTACCGATGGCACAAAATTACTAAGGATAAAAAAGCAGAAATACGTGGAAAAATGTGGCTTGAACGAATTTTACAAAATCAATCATCTGAAGGTTGGTTTGTAGAGTACGGATCGGCTGATCCCGGATATCAATCATGGTGCACTACTCAACTTGCCCAATTACATATCCTTAGACCAGATTTAAAACTTAGCAAACCACTATCACGCTCACTAGAATTTCTAACCTATGCAGCACATCCAGACGGATCTTTTGGTGGCAATTATGGATCTAGAAATACTCGTTTTTTACTACCAGGCGGGTTAGAAATCATGAAAAAAGTTAATGGGAATGCATCAGCCTTATCAAAGTTTGCTGAAACTGGTATTCGAGATTATAAATTTGTAACACTAGATAGTATCGATGTAGGAAACCTTGTTCCAATATTTAACGATTATGCGATTGCAGCTTACTACAACAAAAAAGTTAAAAAAAAAGCTAAACCGTTTAAATTACCTCACCAAAAAAATAATATTAAAACTTGGTTTTCAAAATCGGGCTGGCTTGTTGAATCTGGCAAAGGTTATTACACTATAATAAATTTTAATAAAGGTGGAGCGTATATTCATTTCAAAAATTCGAAGGAACGATATGAAGATCCTGGCTTGGTTGCAAAAGGTGAAAATGAAAAATTATTTACAAGTTTTAATTCCAAGGCCACAAACATCGAAAAACTAAAATTTAACGAAAAAAATCTCAATGTTAATTTTAAATTATCAATTACCAAATATCAATATCCAATACCTATTCAATTTATAATTTTAAGAATTTTAAGTCTTACTTTTTTTAAATCTTTATATATTGGTAACTTGATTAAAAAATTTTTAGCGAGCTATTTAATAAAAAAGAGAAAAATTTCAAATATTGAAGTTAATAGACATTATATACTTGGAAAAAATTTTAAAGTTTTAAACAAAGTATCAGAAAGACATAATATCAAAATTTTAGCAAATAATAAAAATTTTTCAAATATGCATATGGCAAGCCAAGGGTACTGGCAAATAAGCGATGATCAAGACTAAAATAATATGAAACCACGATTTTTAATACATTTAAATATTTTAGAATTAATAAAAATTTTTTGTAGAAATGGTAGTGTCAAATTATTTGAAAAGAAATTTTCAAGATATTTTAAACTTAAATTTCCATTATCCTTCTCTTATGGAAGATCTGCAATTTTTTGTTTTTTTAAAGCCATGGGTATAGAAAAAAAAGAAATAATAATGCCAGCCTATACTTGCTCAGTTGTAGCCCACGCTGTTACAAAAAGTGGAAACAAGCCTAAATTCTTAGATGTTAATTTTGATACCTTTAATTTTAATAATAAAGATTTATACAAAAGTATAAATAAAAATACATCAGCAATAATCTTAACCAATACATTTGGAGTTGCTCAAAATGTACAAGAAATAAAAAAAATAATTAAAATTTATGAAAAAAAATTCGGTATAAAAATTTATATAATTCAAGATTGTTGTCACAGTTTTGATGCAAAATATAAAAACGAAAAAATTACTAAATATGGAGATATGATACTCTTTTCTTTTAATATAAGCAAAACAATCACCTCAATATTTGGTGCAATTACATCTTTTAACGATAAAAAAATATATCAAAAAGTAAAAAAGTATAGAGATAAGAATTTTTCTAAAAAAAACTTTTTTGCTAAATTAAAAAGATTTATTTATATTGTTTTAGCAACAGTTTTTTTCAATCAAAAATTATATTTTATTACTTATTTTTTACAAAAAAAAACAAAGGTTCTAAAAAGTCTTACGGACGAACATCATCTAGATGAAAAAATTAGTTTTCCAAATGATTATAATACCTTAATGTGTGATTTGGAGGCAAAAGTTGGTCTCAATCAATTATCAAAATACAAACAAATTAAATCTCAAAAAATTGAAATATCAAAATCTTATTCAAAAATTTTAAAAAAAAATAAAAAAATTAAAATTTTAAAATTTAATCCTAATAATACTTATTCGCATTATCCAGTAATAGTAAAAAATAAATCGAAAGTTTTTAAAATATTTGAAAAAGAAGGAATTGAAATTGGTGAAATTATACAGTATTCAATTCCAGATTTGAAACCATATAAACTCAAAAAATATAAAAACTCTTCTTTTTTAAGCAAACATGTTATTAATTTGCCGAATGAATACAAAGTACCAGAAAAAGTTTTAGAAAAATTTGAAAAAATCTAAATTAATAGTAAGATATTTCTTTTATAAAAAATCACAAAATATTATTTTAAATTAGAAATTTACTATGAAAACTTATGATGATGTACTTGTCCACGAGACAACTTATATTGATGATAATGTTGTAATTGGATCAGGTACTAAAATTTGGCATTTCAGCCATATTTTAAAAGATTGTAAAATTGGAAATGATTGTTCTTTTGGACAAAATGTTGTTGTTGGCCCAAATGTAATAATTGGTAACAAGGTTAAAATACAAAATAATGTTAGTGTATATGAAGGGGTAACTTTAGAAGATGGCGTATTTTGTGGTCCTTCTTGCGTATTTACTAACGTTAATAATCCAAGATCAGAAATTATAAGAAAACTTGAATATCGAAAAACATTAGTAAAAAGAGGTGCAACACTAGGCGCCAATAGTACGATTGTTTGTGGTGTAACAATTGGAAAATTTGCATTTATTGGAGCTGGTGCAGTGATTAGTAAGGATGTTCCAGATTATGCGTTGATGGTTGGAGTTCCCGCTAAGCAGATTGGTTGGATGAGTGAATATGGACAGAAATTAGATTTACCAATTAAAGGAAATGTAAAAACTATATGCAAACAAACTAATCAAGTATATGAGTTAAAAGAAAATAAAGTAATTATAAAGAATTAATTATGGAAATAGATTTTGCAAATCTTCAGATACAATATCAAAGCTATAAAGAAAATATTAATAATAATATTCAAGCTGTACTAAAAAAATCAAATTATATTTTAGGTGAAGAAGTTAAAATGCTTGAGGAAGAACTGCAAAAATTTACAGGTGCAAAATATGCCATTACCTGCTCATCAGGAACCGACGCGTTGTTGCTTGCTTTAATGGCAATTAATATTCAGCCTGGTGATGAGGTGATCACCACTCCTTTTACTTGGATTTCGACAGGTGAGATGATCTCACTATTAAAAGCAAAGCCCGTGTTTGTAGATATTGAGTCCGATACATACAATATTGACGCAACTCTAATTGAAAGAGCCATTACAAAAAAAACAAAAGCCATCATGCCAGTCAGTCTATATGGTCAACCTGCAGATATTGATGCTATTGAAACGATAGCTAGTAAATATAATTTAAAAGTGATTATTGATGGAGCGCAAAGTTTCGGATCAACTTACAATGGTAAAATGGATAGTAATTTGGGGGATATTTCAACAACTAGCTTTTTTCCATCAAAACCTCTTGGTTGTTATGGTGATGGCGGAGCAGTTTTTACTAATAATGAAGAGTATGAAAAAAAAATTAAAATGCTAAGAGTGCATGGTCAAAATAAGCGTTATCATCACAAATACATTGGAATAGGTGGACGATTAGACACTCTTCAAGCTGCGATATTGTTGGCTAAGCTTCCTAATTTTAGAGAAGAATTAAATAATCGCCAAAAAGTGGCAAATCAATATAATAATAAATTATCAAAAACTCTTATAACACCAATTATTAAACAAAATAGAACTAGCGCATGGGCGCAGTATACTGTAAGGATGAAAAACAGAGATAAAGTGCAATTGAAATTAAGAGATAAAGGTATTCCAACATCAGTCTTTTACCCTGTACCTCTCAATCTACAAGAATGTTTCAAATATTTAAATAGCAAACATGATGATTTTCCAATTTCAGATGAAGCGTCTAAAGAAGTTTTAAGTATACCCATGAACCCATTTCTTAACAATGCTCAAATAGAGTATATTACTTCAAACATGAATGAACTTGCCAAGAGTAAATAAATTTTTTTTAATTTATGAATGAAACAAAAAATCTCATAAAAGAAAGCGATAACCAGGTTACATTTTTAGATTTTTTTTATCTTCTTTTAAAAAAGAAGTATCATATAATTTCAATATTTATTTGCATCACTTTACTTTTTTTTTCATATGGATATTTTGTTAACAAAAAAAATAATTCGACTACAGTAATTTCTAAAAATAATTTTATACCTCAAGAAATTTTCAATTTCCCTTTCATAATTGATAATAGATACTTTAACAAAAAAAATATCCGCGATTTGTTTAATGAAGAAATCATAAGAATAGTAGCTGATAAAGAAACAATAAATAATTTTATTACAGTATATAGCAATAATAATGTAGGTGGCCTTGAAAATTTTGATTTAAAATTAAATAGTCAGCAAAATAATATAAAGATTTTTTTCAAATATGATGAAAATATTAGACCTGAACCTTATTATGTTACTAACGATTTTGCATATTTTATATATTTACAAGCTTATAAAAATGTTAATGACATAGTAAAATTAACTTATGAATCTAACTTGAAAAACCAAATTAAATATTTTGAAAATCAAATAGAAATTGCAAAGAGATCAAAAATAGAGAAACCCTTCTCAGCAATAATTACTGATCCTACTTCTTTTATTGTTGGAGTGGATATCTTACAAGTACAAAAAAACTTATATGAAGAGCAAATAAATGCTCTAATTAATACGTATGATATAAATAATTTGAATATTAATTATGAAAATTTGAAACATACTTTCGACAATATTTTTATAGGATACGGGAAAAGATTTTTTATAAGCAAATCAGATAAAGATACAATTATTAAAACGCCAAATATCATCAATCTTTTATTAATTAGCCAGATGATCAGTTTAACGATTAGTATTTTATATTTATTTTTTTTAATAATTTATAAAAAATTAATCGTTAAGAATTTTTAATATTTAAAAATATTTGATATTTAATTGATCGATTAACTATATTGGTTTCAATGCTAAGAAAGAATACAAATTTATAATCAATGCTTGGAAAAAAAATTAATTTAAACTACCTATTTTTAAAGAATGTTTTTACTTTAGTGTCAGGATCTGTAGCAGCCCAGGCAATTACTATTTTAGCATTACCAGTGCTGACTAGACTTTGGTCACCTAAAGATTTTGGTTTATTTGCCTCTTATGTTGCTATCGTTTCTATTTTAGAAGTTTTATTCATGGGCAGATTTGATATGGCACTTATGCTACCAAAAAAAAATAAGGATGCATTAAATGTAATGCTGTTAGGTTTTTATCTTTCAATAATTTTTGTAATTTTATTTTATTTATTATTTATTTTTCAATTTTTTTTTAAAATCATACCGTTTATAAATTTTCAGTTATGGTTTTTTATTATTCCTATTGGTACATTTATTTATTCTTCATATTCATTAATGATAGCCTGGAATAATAGATCAAAAAAATACAAAATTATGAGCAACAACAGGATTATACAATCAGCATCTGTATCTCTGTCACAGATATTTTTCGCTTTTAATCAAAAATTTAGTTTTGGACTTATTTATGCAGATTTACTTGGTAGATTTTTAGCTTTAACATTAATTATAAAAAATTCTAATTTTTTTTATTACAATTTAAAAATAAATTTATTAGAAAAAAAAAATTTATTTAATAGATATAAAAATTTTTTTTACATACAGGCACCTTCAAGTTTAATAAATGTTTGCTCTAATAATTTAGCTTTTTTAATATTACCTATAATTTTTTCTCCTAAGATTGCTGGATTGTATTTTTTAGTATACAGAATTTTATTAAATCCATCATCTCTTATAAGCAATTCTATTCTTGAAGTATTCAAAAATAGAGTGCAAGATGACTTTTTAAAAAAAGGTAGTTGCAGATCCATTTTTATTAAAACAGCATTATCTCTTTTTATGATTGGAATAATACCAACGTTAATTATTATTTTTTTTGCAACTGATTTTTTTACATTTTTTTTTGGAAATGATTGGTTGGAAGCCGGAAAATATGCTGAAATTTTAGCTCCATTGATTTTGATAAGATTTATATCATCACCCATCAGCTATATTTTAGTTTTTAAAGAAAAACTTTTTATAATTTTGATTTTGCAGTTATTGTTTCTTATGTTAAATATTTTTTCACTTTATTATGCTTCAATTAGCATGTCAGTAGAACTTGCAATTTGGTCATTAATGATATCTGGAGTGATCTTTTATACTTTGCAAATAATATTTGCTTATAAGTTTTCTAAAGATTAAGAGCAATTTAAGATGAGTAATCAATATATTGAAAAAACTTTAATAATTTTCTTTTCTTTAATTTCTATTCTGCTTATTTTTTTTATATCTATTTATCAAATTATTCCAAATTACGTACATAGAGGGATGACAGATTTTGTTTTTGATAATACTTTAGCAGTTTCTATATTTTTTTTAATTATAAATTTTTTTATATTTTGTTTGACCAATCTAAACAAATCAGAAGGAATTATATTAACAGTTATAATTTTTTTTTCATCAATATGGTTTTTATGTTTTAACTCAATTTCAAATTTATCTAGCACAAAACATGTCCTTTTTGTAAGCATATTATTTTTATTTCCAATATCACTGCTCAGTTTATCAAGCAATTATTTGAACATTAACTATAGATTAAACTTTTTAAAACATGGATTAATCAAAATAAGAATGGAGTATGTAATTTTGTTAATATTATTTTTTGTATCTTACAAAATGTATAATTTATTAGGTTTAGATTTTTCTACAGAAACTATATATGAAAGAAGACTTGCCGGTAGGGAAAAAATAACTTTTTCACTGGGTTATCTTTTTAATATGTGCATAAATGGATTAGCACCAATTTTAGCATTTATTTCATTTTATAACAAAAGATATATATTTCTTTTGCCTTGCCTAGCTTTTGTTATCTTGAGTTATGGATTTGTCGGAAACAAATCACCAATAATCTTTATTTTTATCATGTCTTTTCTAGGTATTTATTATTCAATTTTTAAAAAAAATTTATTAGTGACAATTATATTTTTAATGACTTCAATTTTTGTAATTTCTTTTGTTGAGTATTTGATTGTAGGTAATTCTTTAATAGCGACATATTTTATTAGACGAGCAATTCTGGTTTATGCACAGTTAAATATTCTATTTACAGATTTTATGTTCAATTATGAAAATTTTAATGAGATTTTTTGGTTTGGTAGTCAGTATAAAACGGAAGTTAATTATTTGATTGGGCAAATATACTTTCAAAGCAATGATATGAATGCAAGTACAACCAGTTTTGTAATTGAGTTTGTAAGAAGAGGGTTTATAGGTTATGTTTTTAATATATTCTTTCTTTTGCTCATAAGTAGTTTTTATTCTTACATGTATAAAATTTCAGATAATAAAGTTTGGTTAGGTACATCATTCTTATATGCTGTCTTAATGTTGCAACAAGGTTTTACAACTGCCTTTGTAAGTTCAGGGATAGGATTGATAACAGTTTTATTGTGTTTGTTTAACTCAAAAAAAATAAAAATTATTAAGAAAAAGGATATTAAATAACAACATTTAAAAAATGTATAATAGAAGTTAAATAAATTATATAAATGTTAAATTCTTCAATTAAAGTTTGTCATCTTACATCTGTTCATCCAAGAAATGATACGCGTGTTTTCCATAAAATGTGCAAATCGTTAAATAAATTTGGATTTGATACTTCATTGATTGTTGCAGATGGTAAAGGAAATGAAATTATACAAGGTATTAAAATTTATGATGTAGGAAAAGCCAGCGGAAGAATCAAAAGAATATTATTAACCACATTTAAAGTTTTTATTAAAGCTCAAAAATTAAATGCAAACCTTTATCATTTTCACGACCCAGAACTTATTTTAGCTGGTCTTTTGTTAAAGTTTAAAAAAAAAAAAGTAATTTTTGATAGTCACGAAGATGTTCCTAAGCAAATTTTTGGAAAATACTATATTAATTTTTTTTTAAGATATGTTCTTTCTTTTTTGATAAGCATATTAGAAAAAGTAGTATGCCCTTATTTTAATGGTATTATTGCCGCAACACCAGCTATTGAAAAAAAATTTTTAAAAATAAACCAGAATGTAATGAATATAAATAATTACCCTATTATTGATGAATTAAAATCTTCGCAGTCTGAAACTGAAAATTTTTTTTTTGTAACTTATGTTGGAGCTATTAGTAGTATTAGAGGTATATCTGAAATTATTAAATCAATGGACCATGTAAAGGCAAATATTAGATTGCAACTAGCAGGTAAATTTAATCCAACATCTTTACTTCAAGATATGACCAAGTATCCAGGGTGGAAAAAAGTTGATTATTTAAACCAAATTAGTAGGCTAGAATTAAATAAATTACTTTCAAATTCTGTTGCTGGCATTGTAACATTTCATCCCTCTCCAAATCATTTGGAGTCACAACCAAATAAACTTTTTGAATATATGTCAGCAGGTATTCCGGTTATTGCCTCTAATTTTCCTCTTTGGAAAGAAATTGTTGAGGGAAATAATTGTGGTATATGTGTAGATCCTCTTAATCCAAAAGCTATTGGAGAAGCAATCCAATATTTTATAGAGCACCCATATGAGCAAAAAGAGATGGGAAGAAATGGTCTAAAAACAGTTTATAATAAATATAATTGGGCAATTGAGGAAAAAAAATTCATTTCATTCTACAATAAAGTTATAAAGTTAAAATGAAAATTGTCACAATTTTAGGTGCGAGACCTCAGTTTATTAAAGCTAGCGCTTTATCTAATTTAATAAAAAGACAAAAAAAGATTAAAGAAGTAATTATTCATACCGGTCAACACTATGATTATCAAATGAGTAATATCTTTTTTAAAGAATTAAAAGTTCCAAAGCCCAATTATAACCTTAATATTAAAAGTAAACTCCATGGTGAAATGACTGGAACAATGATTTCAAGAATTGAAAAAGTTTTATTAAAAGAAAAACCAAACTACACTATTGTATATGGAGATACTAATTCAACATTAGCTGGCGCACTAGCTGCACAAAAACTTCAAATTCCCATTATCCATATTGAAGCTGGATTAAGAAGTTATAATAAAAATATGCCAGAAGAATTAAATAGAGTTTTAACCGATCATTGCTCCTCAATTTTGTTTGTACCATCTAAAATTGCAGAACAAAATTTAAAACATGAGGGTATTAAAAAAAATATTTTTAATGTTGGTGATGTTATGTATGACTTATTTACATCAGTTTTTAGCAAGTTAAAAAAAAATAAAAATGTTTATGAGATACTTGTTACTATTCATAGAGCTGAAAATACAAATTTTAAAATAAAAATGTCTAATATTATCAAGAATTTGAATGAATTATCAAATAAATATAGTATCTTATTCCCACTTCACCCAAGAACAAAAAATTTACTAAAAAAGTATAAAATATTAAAATTACTAGATAGTAGAATAAAAGTTGTGAAGCCAATATCTTATATAAATACAATGTATTATTTAAAATATGCAAAGTTTTTGGTAACAGATTCTGGTGGCATGCAAAAAGAGGCTTTTTTTTCTAAAACTCAAGCTTTAACTGTGCGTGATGAAACTGAATGGAAAGAAACTATAGATTTGGGCTGGAATAGATTGGTAAAACCAATTGAAAATCAAATTTTTCTTAAAACAGAAAAATTTTTAAATTTTTATGGAAAAAAAAGAAATGTTTATGGAAATGGTAATGCGGCGCAACTTATTTTAAATACAATCAGAAGATTAAAATAAATTTTTATGGAAAAAAATAAATATTCTCTAAAAGGCATCTATAGAAAAGCATTAGTTACTGGAGGAGCAGGGTTTATCGGAAGCAATCTTGTGGAGTCTCTTTTAGAAGACGGCTTAGAAGTTGTAAGTCTAGATGATTATAGTGCTGGCAGTAAAAAGAATTTAGAAGATGTTCAGCAAAAATATGGAAATAATTTAACTCAGGCTGATTGTGATATTACTGATAAGAAAAAAACAGCATTATATTTTAAAGGTGTTGATATTATTTTTCATCAAGCATGCTCTAAAATGACAATTTGTTTAATCAACCCTGCACGCGATCTAGAAGTAAATGCAACTGGAACATTTAATTTATTAGAATTGGCAAAAGAAAATAAAGTTAAAAAATTTATACATGTGTCAACTGGATCCGTTTATGGTTTAGCTCAAAAAATACCAACAGACGAAGATCACTCATTGAATCCAACCTCTTATTATGGGGTAAGTAAGCTTGCAGGAGAAAAATATGTAAGAGTTTTTTCGCACCTTTATGGAATGAACACAACAATATTAAGATATTATCACGTTTATGGCTCAAAACAGAATGCAGGTGAATTTGGCGGTGTAATTGGCATTTTCTGTCAAAAAGCTTTGAAAAATCAGAACCTTACAATTTTTGGTGATGGATCTCAAATTAGATCTTTTACAAGTGTCAAAGATATAGTCAACATAAATAAATTAGTTGCTGTAAAAGGAAAAAGCGGTGAGGCTTATAATTGTGCATCAGGACTAAAAATAAGTATTAATGATATTGCAGATAAAATTATTAAACTTGCTAATTCTAAGTCAAAAATTAATTATGAAGATTGGAAAACAGGAGATATTAAGGATTTTAATGTTAGTCACAAAAAATTACTAAAACTAGGTTTTAAATTTAAGTATTTAGATTTTGATAAATCTTTAAAAGAAACTTTTGAATGGTATAAAGCTAATATAAATAATCTGTAAATGTATAAAAATCGAAAGATTGCTGTGGTAATTCCAGCTTACAATGAGCAGCTTTTGTTACCGGAGACTATCACAGGGCTGCCTGAGTATCTTGATAAAATAATTATAATAAATGATTGTAGTAAAGACAATACATCAGAAGTAATAAAAGAGTTTTCGAAAAAAGATAATCGTATCATTGCCATAAATCATGAGACAAACAAAGGCTTGGGACAGTCGTTAATTGATGGGTACGTATATAGTTTAAAACTTGATATAGATATAACCGTAGTCATGGCAGGTGACAATCAAATGGATCCAAATGATTTACCAAATTTATTAGATAAAATTGTTATTGATGGTTATGACTATGCCAAAGGTAACCGCCTTTTGCACAAGAACATTGATGCAATGCCAAGATATAGATTTTTAGGAAATTCATTATTAACTTTGTTGACAAAATTTGCGACAGGATACTATTTTTCCATGGATCCTCAGTGTGGCTATACAGCTATAAAAAATAAAGTATTGTCTAAAATTCCCATAATTTCAATGACGAAAGGTTATGGCTACAATGCAGACATTTTATGCATGCTCAATATTCAAGGTTTTTCAGTTTCAGATGTGGAGGTGAAGCCAATTTACGATAGAGAAAAAAGTAAAATCAGATTATGGAGTTATATTCCAAAAACAAGTTATTTATTAATTAAACTATTTTTAAAAAGAATTTGGCAAAGATATACCATTTTAGACTTTCACCCACTTGTTTTATTTTATTATTTTTCATTTTTTAATATTTTATTTATAATTTTACCAGGATCTATAAGATTTTTTTATTTGTATTTTAATTACAATGAATTTCCTTCAACGACCTTCATAATTCTTTCAATGACTTTTTTAGTAACTATTCAATCATTCCTTTTTGGGGTTTGGTTGGATATGGATTACAACAAAACACTTAATAAGAAATAAAAATGTGCGGTATTTTTGGTTTTATTTCTAATAATAATGGTTTCGAGAAAGTTTTAGGAAAAAAAATTTTAGAAAATCTCTATAAATTGTCTGAAACTAGAGGAAAAGAAGCTTCAGGTCTGATGGTATCTAATAAACAAGAGATACATGTGATAAAAGATTCAATACCGGCTTCGGAGTTAGTTAAAAAAAGAGTATATAACAAAACAATCGACAATTTTCTAAAGTCTGATAATGAAACTTGTGCAATTGGACATTCAAGATTAGTCACGAATGGCTCGGCTGAAGATAATAATAATAATCAACCTTTTTATTTTTCAGGAATTTCTGTTGTACATAACGGAATAATTACAAATGAAGAATCGCTTTGGAAAAAAAATTTAGATTTAGATAAAAAATCTACAAATCTTGATACTGAAATATTTACAAAAATTTTTAAAAAAAACTTAGATACTTTTTCTACCATCGAAGCTTTGATAAAAACTTTTGAAAGTATTGAAGGAGTAGCAAATGTATCGATTTTGTTTGAAAAATTACACACTTTAATTCTTACAACTAACAATGGTTCACTTTATTATGCTGAGTCTAAAAAAAAAGAGTCACTAATTTTTGCTTCTGAAAAATATATTTTAAAAAAATGCATAAATTCTGTAGACAGCAAGAATAAATTTTTTTCTATTCATGAAATAAATCACATAAAACCTAATACAGGAGTTATTGTAAATCTACTTTCGATGAAAAAAGATTTTTTTAACTTTGAAAAAAAAAAAATAATAAAATTTGAAGAGGCGAATAAAAAGATAATTGATGTTTCAGAAAATAAAGAACTTTTGAAAGGATTAAATAACTTTCAATCAAAAAAAAAGGATTATTCAGAAAACTATGAAAATTATTATAAAAATAGAGAAAAAATATCAAAATTAAAACGTTGTACCAGATGTATTTTGCCAATCACGATGCCCTTCATTTCTTTTGATGATCAAGGCGTATGTAATTATTGTAAGGAATACAAATTTTATAAACCAAAGGGTTTAAATGAATTTAAAAAATTATTTGAAAAAAAAAAATGAAAACTTTGACTGTATTGCAACGTTTAGTGGTGGCAGAGATAGTTCTTATGGTGTGCATGTATTAAAAAAAAAACTAAATCTTGATTTTTTAACATTTACATATGATTGGGGAATGGTAACAGATTTAGCCAGAAGAAACCAAATGAGAATGTGTGGTTCTTTGGGGGTAGAACATATTCTTGTATCAGCAGATATCAAAAAAAAAAGAGAAAATATAAAGAAAAATGTTTTAGCTTGGTTAAAAAAACCTGAGCTTGGAATGATTCCATTATTTATGGCAGGCGATAAACAATATTTTTATTGGGGAAATAAAATTGCTAAGCAAAATAGTTCAAAAAAAATAATATTGTTTGAAAATTTACTAGAAACTACAAAATTTAAATCAGGTTTTTGTGGCATCAAACCAATACACGGCACCAAGAATACTTACACTCTTTCACTTAAAAATAAAATTTCATTAATTTTTTATTATTTAAAAAATTTTATTAGAAATCCTAGCTATATCAATAGCTCAATTTTAGATACTTTTTCTGCTTTTTTTAGTTATTATATTTTAGATCATGAATGGATAAATTTGTTTGACTATATAGATTGGGATGAAGATGAAATTAATAAAGTTTTAAAGCAAAATTATAATTGGGAAATATCTAATGACACTTCCTCTACATGGAGAATAGGAGATGGAACTGCTGCTTTTTATAATTATATATATTATACAATTGCAGGTTTTACTGAAAACGATACTTTTAGAAGCAATCAAATTCGCCAAGGAAAAATTTCTAGAGAGTATGCAATGAACTTAGTTATTGATGAAAATAAACCTCGGTTTGAATCTATGAGCGAGTATCTCTGTATTATTGGATTAGATTTTTTTGAAACATTAAAAAAAATAGATAATGCTCAAAAAAAGTATTAAAAAAAGCATACAAATATTTAATTAAAAAAAAATTAGCTACATTAATGAGAAAATTAAGTACAGATGAAAACAATCAAAAAAAATACTATAATAATATCGCAGAGAAATATGAGGAACATTACGCGAGTCAATCATCATACTATTATAGATCAAAGATATACGAAAATTTTTTAAAAGAGTTTGATTTTAAAGGTAAAGAAATATTAGATGCGATGGGCGGAAGTGGCCAAAGCTCTGCTTTCTTTATAAGTCACAATGCAAAAATTACTGCACTGGATATTTCAGAAAAACAATGCGAGTTGTTTAAAATAAAATTTCCCAATTTAAAAATTGTGTGTGCTTCAATTTTAGATAGTGGTTTTGAAGATAATACTTTTGATTTTATAGTAACAGATTCTTTACATCACTTACATCCAGATATTGATGATTGTATGAAAGAATTTTATAGAATTTTAAAACCAGGTGGTCATTTATTACTGTGGGAACCTTCTGCAGGCTCAATTTTAGATTTGTTGAGGAAAGCCTGGTATAGATTAGATAAAAAATATTTTCAGGAAAATGAAAAAGCTATTGATTTAAACAAACTTAAGAAAGATCAAAAAAAATATTTTGAAATTATAAAGTACCAATATGGAGGAAATATTGGTTATATATTTAATAATATTACTATGGCATTGAGATTGCCAACTTTAAAATCAATAAAAATAATTAGATTATTAACTTGGATCGAAATGTTTTTAATTAAATTTCAAGGTAAATTTTTTAGTTTATGGTTTCTAGCTTTGTTTAAAAAAAACTATTGATTTAAAATTAAATCAATATGAAAAAAACCTTTCGAGTCTCACATTATAAAGTTTTCTCTAGTTATTTTAGCTTTGGGATTGTTGCGGTAATGGGAATATTATTAAATATTTTCATTTTAAAATTTTATAACCAAAATCTATTGGGAAAGTTTAATTTTTTTTATGCAATTATGATAGTCTTTTCTCAATTCTGTGTTGGAGGTATTCAATTTTCAGTTCTAAGACACTCTTCAATGTATGCACATAATACAAACAAAATATCAGAGATGGTTAGTTCAGCTTTTTTTTTATTAATTACCTATTTTACCGCAATAGTATTATTGTATTTTCTAATTGAGGATTTAATTTTAGGCTTGTTTGATATTTACCAAGAAGCTTTAAGTCTTAAGATAATATTATTTTCCACTTTGATTTTTAGTTTAAATAAAATATTTTTTATGTGCATAAATGGTATTAATTTAATTTACCACTTATCATTTTTCAGTGCTTTACGGTATATAGTTTTGTTCTTATCAGTCATAATTTTTTTTTATTTAAATATTGACACATCAATTATTGTAGTTTGTTTTTTTGTCACTGAGTTTATTGTATTTTTGTGTTTGTTTATTTGGTTTTTTTTTAAAATTGGATTATCAAAATTGACAAATTTCTGGGTTAAAAAACATTTTAAATTCGGATTGCAAGCAATGTTAGGTGGCGCATTAATAGAAATTAATACTAGAATTGATATTTTAATGATTGGGATTATTCTCGGTTACAACGCTGTTGGAATTTATAGCTTTGCATCTATGATTGCAGAAGGATATTCTCAGCTTTATACGGTTTTAAAGGGTAATATGGATGCTATTTTTGGTAGGCATGGTAATAAAGAAAATATTTTAGTCCAAAAAAGTATAAGTTTAATAAGAAGGGTTTATATCCCACTAATCATTTTTGTCGGTTTATTAATTATTACTTTATATAAACCTATATTTTTAAATATTTTTCAATTGAATGAAAATTTTATTCAAAAAAGTTGGATTGTACTTATTATAATTGTGATTTGTATGACATTGGTCTCTTTTTTAAGACCATTTATCGGTTTATTGATTACTATCGGACCAACATTTTATTTTTCACTAGTCATTTTTTTTAGCTCAGTATTAAATGTAGTTTTTAACTTCATCTTGATACCTCAGATTGGTATCAATGGAGCAGCAATCGCTACAGGAACAGCTTTTATAGCAGAAACCACATTATTATATTATGTGGCAAAAATTTTTTTAAAATAATTCTAGATGAAAAAAAACTGTTTATTCTCCTCAAATCTATATTTTGCAATATTGTGTACATTTGTTTTCGCTATTTTAGTAATTAAAAATGTATTTGTTTTAACTGCGCCAAGTGATCCATTGCAGTATGTAAAGCCTGCATTAGATTCTAGATTAACCTTTGAATTTTTTGATAGAGTTTTATTATGGATTATATTGAAATTTTTCTCTCAATTTATAACTTCAGCACATTTAATTACTGGAGTTACACATTTGTTTATTACTTCATTTACACTATTTATTTGCACCCTATGGTTAGGAAATAACTTTGGAAGATTGTCCAGCTCAGTTTTTGTATTTTTATATATTTTATCACCTGTTGTTTTTGGCATCTCTACTTATACTTATCCCACTCAATTATTAACTTTGATAATTATAATTACTATAATTACTCTAGTTAATAACAATAGTTCTAAGAGAAATCTTTACACTGGCCTAGGAGCAGTTTTTGCTTTTTTTAGCAAAGTACAATCTTACAGTTTTATTATTTTTTTGTTTTTTTATTCATTTTATAAAAATAAAAAATTTTCTGATTTTGTATATTTGATTTTTGGTATTGCTTGTGGCTTGCTTATTATAGTTTTTATATATTTATATTATACTGACATTTATAGATTGCTTGATTTAATTCAAATTTATTTTTTTGAAAATAGTGGAAGTGTCCAATTTTATGGAAGAGGAGAAAAAACAATACCTCCTTTTCATAAATATCTGGCAGAACCAACTATTTTGCTCTCCATTATTGGGATGATTATTCCATTTTATTATAAAGATCTTAAAACTCTTAGATTATTTTCAATTGTAGCCATGGTTCAATTTTTAGGATTATTTTTGATATATCTAATAACGAAAAGAGGCGGACCTTTAATACCAAATTATATTTATGATACCTATATATTAGGAATTATTTGTTTTTCAGGTTTTATGTTTAATTTCTCTAAGAATAAAAAATTTGATAATATAATAGGATATTTTTTATTATTACTATCGGTAATTATTATAGAGCTTTTTTCAAATTTTAATTTTTTTACAACACAACAATATGATCCTAGATTATTGTTAAATTGGAAAGATATTTCAAATTTAAATTTAAGTTATAATTTTTTTGAAACTGTAATACCTGGAATTTTCACATGGTTAGCTTTAATTTTATTTTTTACATGCTCCATGTTTAGACTAAAAGTTAAATACTCAGATAAAATTATAATTACTTCTGCCGCACTATTAATCATTGCAATTTCGCTTAGAGGTGGAGTGGCTTTAGAAGATGGAAAGTATAGAAAAAACTCAGCTTTAACATATCATATTGCTGCAAAAGAAATAGAAAACTTTAATGATGGTTCATTATGGGTAAATGTAGAGTTGAATAGAAATGACTTAAAAGATGCAACTTTGAGGTTAAAAAGAATATTCAATACATTTTATTATTCAGATGAAGATAAATTTTTTAATGAAAAATACTATTTTGGTCAAAATGAAAAATTAGGCTTACTAAAAGAATACTTATTGACTGATAATGTCGAATTAATTCACAAATATTTACCTTCGCAAACAAAAGAGGTTATTAAATTTAATTCTTTGACAGATAAAAAACCCACATTCGCATCCCAGATGAATAATGTTCAAAATTACCCATATAGACTAAATGGTATTCGTGGTGAAGCGCTTATTTACTCTGAAAATGACGAATTAATTGTTGATCCTGTATCGAAAGGGAAAGAAAATACCTTTGAATTAATGATTAATTTTGCAAGTTCAGAAATTATAAATAAAGATGAAAATTATTATTATTTTTTATCTTCAAAAAAATTTTTCTTTGATAACAAAAGTTTAATATCACTATATATTAATTATGAGAAAAATGGAAAATGGTTTTCTAAAAAAAAATTATTAGATAATGAAAAAGACAGTGTAGCTTTTAAGTTTTTTATACCAAAAAATACCAAAAGTATTTCTTATGGTTGGTATATAACTCAAAAAGAAACGTTTTCTAAGATAATCCTACCTCAGATATTATTATCCAAAACTAAAGTTTCATCTGAAGTGAATCACGGTATATCAATATTTCAAATTAAAAAAAATACTTTTAAGAAAACTGACTTAAATAAAAACATATTTGATTAGTTTAAAATTAAAAATTATATATTAAAAACAATTTAGAATTGTAACAATAATTTGTACGATACAAAAAATTTTAAAGGCTTAAGTAGTTTCAAAGTATTAAAAAATAATGGTTTTGAGTAAATAATTATTCACACAGGGCAACATTTTGATAACAATATGTCTGAAACTTTTTTTCAAGAACTTAATATGCTTAAACCAGATTTTAATCTAAGCATATTTGGAGCAGGTCGTGGTAGAAATATAGGTAGAATAATGGAAAAAAATAAAGAACCTCTAATTTACTAAAACCCAAAATAGCCTTCGTTTATAGTGACATGGACTCAACTTTTACAGAAGCACTTGTGGCTTCAAAAATTCTTTTTCTAGTAGTGCATGTGGAGGTAGGCTTAAGATCATTTAATAAAAAAATGCCAGTATAGATTAATTGAATTTTAATTGATTATATATCTCAAATTTTGTTTGTCCATCTGTGTAAGCTAAAAATGCAGTTTGATTAAGAAGATATAAGGGGTACATATATTAAAAATTTAAGTTATTGAATTTATGATGCTTTAATTTAATATGAAAAAATAGCAAAAGAAAAGTCCAAAATTTTAATTAATCTTTATTTAAAGGTAAAACCTTATAATTTATTAATAGTTCATCGTTCTGAAAATGTAGACAATAGAGATATATTATCTTAAAGTCTTAAAGCAACCTTATTAAAAACTAATACTTCCTTAAAATCCCAGAAATAAATTAAGATTAATTGATTATGACTTGGAAATTTCTTCCAATATAAAACTAATACCACCAACTGAATATTTGGATATGATTATATTAGAGAAAAATGCTAGTTAGATTTATACTTTCTCAGGAGGCGTTCAAAAAGAAACTTTTTTTCAAAAAGTGCTTTGCGTAACTTAAAAAAGTGAAAGTGAATGGGTTGAATTAGTTAATAATTTTGGTAAACAACCTTTTCGATATGATACTGTAAATGGTTATTTAATGATCGCTAAAACTTTAAAATAATTTTTTGATAATTTAATAATTCAACAATTAAACACTTTATTGAGCTGTTAATTTATTATTATACTTAAAATGTAGAATTTTATTTATTTTAGCTTAATGTTAACTATATTTAATTCAAATTCCTAATAATTATAATGGTAAAAAAAATAAGCAATTTTATTAATACCACTCTTAACATACCAAGGTATGTTAAACGATTTATAGTCATAACAAATGACATATGTTTAAGTGTAATTTCATTATGGATAGCTTTTTATTTAAGGTTAGATGAGTTTGTATATTTATCTGGTAATATTTCTTGGGTAGCTTTGATTTCGATATTAATTTCAATTCCAATTTTTTGGATGATGAATATGTATAAATCTATCTTTAGATATTCTGGAAGGTCAGAATTAATAACAGTATTTTTAGCTATTGTTGTTTACGGAATGATATTTTTTTTTATTATAGTAATTTATAGTATCCCTGGTATACCAAGATCAATTGGTATTTTACAACCTATAGTATATTTTTTTGCAATTTCTGCTTCTAGATTGACAGCAAGATTTATACTTAATGAATATTCTAAAACTTTTAAAAATGACATCAACATTCAAAATACATTAGTTTATGGAGCTGGATTAGCTGGAAGACAAATATCTCTCCTATTAGAGAAGAATGTTGATATTAAAGTGTTTGGTTATATTGATGACAATGTAATTTTGCAAGGTCAGCAAATTAACGGACAAAATATTTATTCTTTTGAAGAAGCGCAAAATATTATACCTAAAAAAAAAATTTCACATATCTTATTAGCTATTCCATCATTAAGCAGAAACAAAAGAAAAAAATTAATTGATAAGATAGAAATTCTCAAAGTAAAAATACAAACGTTGCCAAGTATCTCAGACATGATGTTAGGTAAATTGAAAATTTCAGATATCAAAGACCTTGATATTGAAGATGTATTAGGACGAGACTCTGTTGAGCCAAACTATAAATTATTGAGCAGAAATACATCAGATAAAACAGTTCTTATTACTGGTGCTGGTGGTTCTATAGGTTCTGAATTATGCCGACAGGTCTTAAAACTAATGCCTCGAAATTTAATTTTGGTAGATTCAAGTGAACATTCACTTTATGAAATACATTCTGAAATTGATGAAATAAAAAAAAACAACAAAGATTACCTTAGAGTAAATATTTTTCCATTTTTATTATCAATTAGAAATTTAAATCATTTAGATGAGATATTCAAAACTTTCAATCCAGATACGGTTTACCATGCAGCTGCTTATAAACATGTACCAATTGTTGAAGAGAACGTTAATATTGGAATTGATAATAATGTCATAGGAACTTTAGAATTAGCAAAAATTACACTTAACAACCAAGTTAAAGACTTAGTGTTTATTTCTAGTGATAAAGCAGTAAGACCAACAAATATTATGGGAGCATCAAAAAGATTATCTGAAATTTGTTTACAATCTTTATTCAAAAATCAAAGCAATAAAAAAACCAAACTTAGTATAGTTAGATTTGGAAATGTATTGAATTCTTCAGGTTCAGTGATTCCAAAATTAAAGAAACAATTAATTGATGGTGGTCCTGTAACTTTAACTCATGAAAATGTTACAAGATATTTTATGACAATTTCAGAGGCTGCTCAGCTTGTAATACAAGCAGGCGGCTTAAGTTCTGGTAACGATATATTTTTACTTGATATGGGCGAACCAATTAAAATTAAAGATCTCATTCAGAAAGTTGTAAATCTATCTGGATTGACGTTGAGGGATGAGAAAAATCTAGAAGGTGATATAGATATTGAAATTATAGGATTGCGTCCAGGTGAAAAATTATTTGAAGAATTGTTAATTTCAAATAAATCTGAAATAACCGAACATTCAAAAATTTTCAAAGCACTTGATCCTTTTCCAGAGTGGGATGAACTAAAATTTAAAATTAATGCATTAGAAAATTCAATTAATTCAGGTGATGTTGAATGTAGTGTACAATTGTTATCTGAACTTGTTAAAGAGTACAATTTTAATAATAAAATTTTTGATCATCTTTATATTTGTAAAAAAGTTAAAAATAATTAGTGGTTAATGAAAAAAAAGAAAATTTTCATTTGGCAAAGCGGAGAGCCCTTACCAATAGATAGAGACAATCATAATCCAATGAGAGCTATTAATCTATCAGAATTTTTAGTCAATAAAGGGTATGATGTGACTTTAATTAGTGCAAATTTTAATCATACAAAAAAAATTTTTAGAGAAGAAAATATTAATAAATACAAAATTTTAGATATAGATGAAAATTTTAAAATAGTTCTAATTAACTCTATAGGTTATAAAAAAAATATTAGTCTAAAAAGATTGATTGATCATTTACAATTGTCTTATAATTTAAAAGAATATTTAGACAAACAACAAGAACTTCCTGATTTGGGTTTTATTGGTTTTCCACCCATAGAACCGTCTATTGTGCTTTCAAATTGGCTGTATAAAAAAAAAATACCCTTTTTATTTGATATAAAAGATTTGTGGCCTGAATATTTTTATGAAAGGCTAGAAAATAAATTTATTTCATTTTTAGTAAGAATAGTTTTTTTATTACATGATTTTTTTTTAAAGAGATCATTAAAAAAATCAAATGCAATTGTTTCAAATAATAATTTTTTTTTAGAATTTATTCTAAATAAGATAAAAAAAAAGAAGAGAGAATTTGATAAAGTAATTTATTTAACTAAACCAATTTTAGATAAAAATAATATTAACTTAAATCAAAAATTCAAATTTGATAAAGATACTTTTAAATTATATTTTTGTGGTAGAATTAATATGGAAGTATTTGACTTTATAACAGTTTTTGATTCATTAAAAATTTTAGATAAGGAAAATTTTAATTTTCATTTTTATCTTGCTGGGTATGGTGAATTAGAATATTTAAAAAAAAAAGTATTATTAAATAGTATCGAAAAAAAAGTAAGTTTTATTGGATACGTAAATAAATTTGAGCATAGTAATTTACTAATTAACTCTGACGCATTCATAGCTCCTTTTTTCAACAAACTTAATTTTTCCTCAAATTTGTCAAATAAATTTATTGAGGCGATACAATATCAATTACCATTGATTACACCTCTTCAAAAAGATGTGGCAGATTTTATTAAATATCACAATATAGGTTTGATTTATAATGAAAGAGATTCCAAAGATTTAGCTATCAAAATTAAAAAATTAATAATTTCAAAAAATAATAATGAAAATATTTATATTAAAAATTTGAGTAAATTATCGAGTGATGAATTTAATCATGAAAATAATTATAAAAAATTCATAAAAATTTTCGAAAATATTAAAAAATAAGAATGTTTTTATTTATTAAAAGATACCTAGCCTCAAATAAATTTTTTTGGAAATACAGACATTATTTTCAAATAAATTTTTTTTCCTCAAATTATGGAGAAATATCTGAGAAATTTTATAATAAAATTCTTTCAGATTTAAAGCCATCATCTATACTTGATTTTGGATGTGCCACTGGTGATAAATTAATTTATTTATCCAAAGTAAAAAAAAAAGTTAAAATTATTTATGGTATTGATATAAATCAAAAGGCAATTCAAGTAGCAAAAATTAAAGCTTCTAAGGAAAAAGTAGAATTTTTTTTTTCTAACAATTTGGATCAAAATGAGATGAGGGAATTCTTAAAAAAAGCTAAAATCAAAAAATTTGACTTAGTGATTTTTGATAGAGTTTTATATATTCTAAATACTACAGAATTAAATAAAATCTTACTAGTTTTATCCAATTATACAAAGTATTTTCTCATTAATGATTTTTTTTTAGAAAATAAAAAAAATAATTCAAGCAAGCATAGAATAAATATCAAAGGATATTTTCATACAAATTTTGATAATTTAATGAAAGAAAAATCTTTTGATCTTGTTACAAAATTTGAATCACCTAATAAGAAAGTTAATTTTGCCAATTCCAAAGTAGCTATCTATAAAAAAACAATAATTTAGTATAAATATTCATAAATTTAATAGCAAATTATAAAAAAAAATATAAAAATCATTTCATGAAAAACATTATACCATTTTTTAACTATCAGTATTTATATAAAAAAGAAAAAAGAAAAATTGATAAAGTTATTCAAGACGTGTTGAAGCGTGGCGCATATATACTTCAAGAAGATCTAAAAAAATTTGAAAAAAATGCTGCTAATTTTATAAAAGCAAAACATTTAATAGGCGTTGCCAACGGTACCGATGCAATGATCTTAGGTTTTAAAGCTTTTGGAGTAAAAAAAGATGATGAGATAATTATTCCATCACACACATACATAGCAACAGCAGCTGCGATAAAATTAGTTGGCGCAAAACCGATATTATGTGAATGTCTTGAGGATGGAATGATGGATCCAAGCGATATTGAAAAAAGAATTACAAAAAAAACTATTGCAATAATGCCCGTTCAATTAAATGGAAGATGTTGTGATATGGATAGAATCATCAAAATTGCAAAAAATAATTCACTTAAAGTTTTTGAAGATGCTGCCCAAGGTTATGGGAGTAAATACAAAAATCGATATGCAGGAACCTTTGGATTATTTGGTACAATTAGCTTTTATCCAGCAAAATTATTAGGCTGCTATGGTGATGGTGGCGCAGTAGTAACAAATGATGATAATTTTGCTAGAAAAATCAAGTTATTAAGAGACCATGGAAGAGATAAAAAAGGTAACATAATTGAATGGGGTTTTAATTCTAGGTTAGATAACCTCCAAGCTGCCATATTAGATTTAAAATTAAAAACATATTATAAAGACATTCTTAAAAGAAGAAAGATCGCTAGTTTTTATCAAAAAAAATTAGGATCTATAAAAAAATTAATATTACCACCACAGCCAACAACAAAAGTAAATTTTGATGTCTATCAAAATTATGAAATTCAATGTGAAAGAAGAAATGGCCTAAAAAAATATTTAGAAAAAAATGGAGTTAGAACTTTAATTCAATGGAATGGTAAGGCCGTGCACCAAATAAAACCATTAAGATTAAAATCAAATCTTAAGTTTACTGATAAATATTTTAATAAATGTTTGATGCTGCCAATGAACACTTCTTTGACTAGTAAAGAATTAAGAAAAATTGTTAGATTGATACAAAAGTTTTATGACTGAAAATTTTGAAAAATATTTAAAATTATTTAAATCTGATTTTCAAAATCATAAAAAAGAAATTAATAGAAATAATTTCAATTTTTTTAAAAAAATTCTAATTGAGATGCAAGAGATAAGAAATATTGAACTTCTATTAGCTAGAAAAAAAAAAAATGGATATATTAAAGGCCCAATTCATTTGGCCGTAGGTCAAGAAGCAGGCCCGGTTGTGATTTCAAAATATCTTAAAAAAGGTGATCTTATATTTGGTAATCATAGATCACATGCTCATATTTTGTCACTAAAATGTAATACTCTTAAGTTTTTATCAGAAATTACTGGCAGAAAATATGGGTTGTCTAAAGGTTTAGGTGGATCAATGCACCTTAGAGATATAAGAAAAGGTTTTGCTGGTTCTGTTCCAATTGTTGCAGGCACTATTGCTATTTCTGCTGGTGCAGCATTAGCTTTAAAAAAAAGGAAAAAAAAAAATATTTCAGTAGCTTATTTTGGAGACTCAGCTGTTGAGGAAGGTGTTTTCCACGAAACATTAAATTTTGCACAAATAAAAAATTTGCCAATATTATTTGTTCTTGAAAACAATTCTATGGCTAGTCATTTACATATTTCAGAAAGGCAGCACTCTCCTGTCATATCAAGGTTTGCAAATGCAAATAAAATAAAGTTTAAAATTGTAGATGGAAATAATGTTATTTCAATTAATGAAAATATTGATGATTTGATTTCATATATGAGAAAATATTCAAAACCTGCATTTATAGAATTAGTTACTTTTAGATGGTTTGGGCATGTTGATTGGAGAGAAGATATAGATGTGGGTGTAGATAGAAAAAGAAGTGATGTTATAAAATGGAAAAAAAAAGATCCCATTAAAAGATTAGATAAAATACTTCAAAAAAATAGGGTAATTGATGCAAAATTTTTAATTAATTACAGCAACAAACATAAAAAGAAAATAAATAAATTATGGGAAAAATCTATAAAAAAAAAATTTCCTTCAAAAAAAATTTTGGATGAAATAAATGTCTAAAGAAATATCTTACGCACACGCAATATTAGAGGCACAACAATATCTTCTCAAAAAACATGAAGATTTTATTATAATGGGTCAAGGGGTGACCAGCCCTTGGTATGTTGGAGCAACAATGACAAATTTGAATAAAGAATACCCAGATAGAATAATTGAAACTCCAGTTTGTGAAAATGCTTCTACTTCAATTGCTTTCGGTGCATCACTTGCGAAATTAAAAACTTTAATTGTACACCCAAGAATGGATTTTATGTTATATGCAACTGATGCAATAGTAAATCAGGCAGCAAAATGGTCGGGAATGTTTGGAGAAAAAATTGACTCACCATTCACAGTGAGGTCAATAATAAACAGGGGCAATGAACAGGGAGCTCAACACTCACAATCGCTTCAGTCATGGTTTGTACATGTCCCAGGTATACATGTTGTAACACCATATTCGCCATTAGATGCTAGAGATTTGTTAATATCATCAGTTTTAAATAATGAACCAACAATCTATATAGATGATAGATGGTTATATGAATTAAAAGAAAATTATAAACCTATTAAAATACTTAATATAAAAAATATAGAGGCAAAAAAAATTAGTAATGGACCAGATTACACTTTAGTTTCTTATGGTTATGGATCATTAGTTTCAGTGAAGGCAGCTGAGATTTTAAAAAAAAATTTTAAAATAAATATCGATATTATTGATTTAAGAATAATTTCAAAAATTAATTATAAAATCATAATTAAATCATTAAAAAAAACAAAAAAACTTCTTGTTTTAGACTATGCATGGGGCAAGTGTGGGATTGCATCTGAAATAATATCTAACATTTCGATAATGAAAAATAACAACAATTACTCATTTAAAAAAATTACTTTTCCTTTTTATACCACACCCACATCAGCTAATTTAGAAAAAGCATTCTATCCATCAACGAAAGAAGTAATAAAAATTATACTAGAAAATAAAAAAAATGAAAAATATTTTTGATTTAATATTTTCGTTAATCGGTTTATTTTTTTTTTTACCAGTATTTATAATAGTCCCATTAATTATTTTTTTAAATGATTTTGGAAATCCATTTTATACGCCATATAGAATAGGAAAAAGAAAAAAAAAATTTAAAATGTTTAAGTTTAGAAGCATGATTTTAGATGCAGATAAAAATAATGTTGACTCAACAAAAAATGATGATCAGAGGATTACAATGATAGGGAAGATAATTCGAAAATTTAAATTTGATGAATTATCACAATTATTAAACGTAATTTTTGGTTCAATGAGTTTGGTAGGCCCAAGACCTAACGTAGAAAGAGAAGTTAACATGTATTCAAAAGAGGAAATTCGAATTCTAGATGTAAAGCCTGGTATAACAGATTTTTCTTCAATTGTCTTTGCAGATGAAGGAGATATTCTAGAAGGGGCTCATGATCCAGATCTGAAATATAATCAGATAATAAGACCTTACAAAAGTAGATTGGCAATCTTATATGTAGAAAAAAAAAATCTAATTTTGGATATACAATTAATTTTTTTAACTATTTTATCTTTTCTAAACAGAAAAAAAGCTTTAAATTTATTGAGTAATATTGTTTTTAAAATCTCACATGATGAAACTCTAAGAAAAGTTTGCCTTAGAAATGATAAACTAAAACCAACGGCACCACCAGGCTTTGATAAGATAATTACAAAAAGATTTTAATTAGATGGCAAATTTGTTAGCAGACCATAAAAAAATTAGTATTATTTAATACATTATAATTTTGTTACCTGTCTTACTAATAACGGGACCATTTTTAAGTTATTTTTCATTAGCAATCTCCGTAATTACTATTTTATTTATTTAAAAAAATAAATTATTAGAATTAATAAAAAAATATTTATATTAAATATTTTTTTTTAGCTGTATATTTGCTTAAACTCAGTAACTAATAAATTTAATTTATATAGTTTAAAAATATCTTTTTTTTATATTAGGTTTGAATTACTTATTGGCGCTACTTAACTTATTATGTCTTATCAAACGATAGAAATGATGATTTAGTAAAAGAATATCATTTATCGCTAACAATTTGTTTCACCGTCTATTTTTGAACGGTTTTTTGCAATATATTTCTTTCAAAAATATCGTAGGATTTGAATTAATTCCGGGTCCACCTGTTAGTAGTTTTTTGGAGATGAAATTATTCTTGGTAGTTAAGTAGCTAGGTTATGTCCATTATATTATTGATTGAATGTACTTATAAATAAGAAACAAAAAGTAAATATTTATTTACCCTTAGTATTATTTGTATTTCTATAAGTTTTGTATTTTTAAGTGAAGAAAGAACAGCTCTTTTTGCATGAATGCTCCGCTTTGTTTATTTTTATTATGATTAAAAAATACAGAAAACTCAGATTATTGACTTATGCAATACCTGTTTTTATCAATATTAGACTATTTTTTTCATGGAAGTTTTTAAAATAGATATATCCTTAAAACCTTAGATCAAATGAAAATTGGTGAGAAAAAAATTGAAATTAGTCAAAATTTTTCAGATGAAAAATATATAAATTTTCAATAAATCATCATAATTACTATCATGCAACCTGCAAAATATTTTTGCACAGTCCTATAGTAGGGGTTAGAGTAAAAAAATTTTTGAAGAAAATTATCAAATCAAATAAATCCAATTTAGATACAATTGATCACTTACATTTAGAAAATTTATCTTTAGAAAATCAAAATAATATAGTAATAAAAATGAATAATTAATTTAATTTTAAAAATAGATTTATTAACAATCAAATAATATATTACAAGTACATTTGAAACTGATGACTTTTATATCTCAAAGAGAGGAAATTATTTATTTTAAAATACCAGCTATTTTATTTTGTTTAATACCTTTTTTCTTAATTACCGGTCCATTATTAAGCGATCTGTCAGTTTCAATCATAGGTACTTTATTTTTAATTTATTGTTTTAAGAAAAAAAACTTCTCATACTTTAAAAAAAATTATTTTTACATCTTTCTAATTTTTTGGGCTTATTTAGTTTTTAATAGTTTAATAAATAATTATAATTTAGATTCTCTAAAAATTTCTTTTTTTTATTTTAGATATGGTGTTTTTGTTATTGCAATATCAGTTTTATTAGACTTTGACAAAAAGTTTATCAAATATTTTTACTATGTTACGTTGTTTTGTTTTATAGCGCTAATAATTGATGGATATTATCAGTATTTTGTTGGAGAAAATATTTTAGGTTTCAAAACTCCAAATAGTATGCGTGTTTCTAGTTTTTTTGGCGATGAACAAATACTAGGGAGCTATTTAAGTCGTATATGGCCATTATTATTTGGGTTATCAA
>MDTG01131434.1_pt1 | contig 32771 bp, 33 predicted proteins | sample 811421 | NCBI WGS metagenome assembly MDTG01 (sample SAMN05326645, study PRJNA326480) | marine metagenome | isolation source: seawater | place: Pacific Ocean: South East | collected 2011
TAGTTCTCTAGAAATTTGGGAAGTGCTCCAGCCACAAATTTTTACAAATATATTTGGTCCAACGGTTGAACCCACACACATATGCGTAGTATCACAATTTGATACCCAATATCGCATACACTCACTTACAGCGTCTACTAAAGTTTGGCTGCCTGTATAAACAGGAACTATTTCGGCACCATTTTTTCGCATCGCATCACAATTAGGTTTTTGTCTTTTAATATCTTTCGCTCCCATAAATATTTTACATTTTAAACCAAATTTTTTTGCTGCCATGCTTAACATTTTTCCAGCGTATCCAGCTCCAGTATCTCCAACTATAAATTTTTTTCCTGCGCGTTTGGCAATAAGGCAGTGGACTGTTGCATTATAAATTTTATGAGCCCCTCCATTTGCCTCGGAAACAACCTTTGACCATATTTGAGCTCCACCCAAATATTCAGTTAAATTTTCAAGTTTTATAAAAGAAGTAGGAGCACCAACCCAATTTTGAAAATAATAATCTCTTTCCTGGATAAATTTTTTATCCTTTCTTAATTTTTCAAATAATATTGTTAAATCTTCTACAGGTTTTTTTAAAGTTTCAGGTATAAAATTTCCACCAAATTTACCCCAAAAACCGTTTTTGTCATGCTGATCAATTAAAGGTATCCCCTTTTTTATTTTTTTCATTTGATTATTTCTTAATAGAATTGGACACTTTACTTAAATTTTCTATAATATTTCCTGTAATTAAATTTCTACCCATTATAAGTTTATCTGCACCATTTTCCACCGCTTCTGCTGGCGTACAAACACGTTTCTGGTCATTTTTATCGTCATCTTTCATGCGAACTCCAGGAGTAAAAATTAAAAGTTCTGGTCCAAGTATTTCTCTAACAAATTTAGCTTCATTTCCTGAACATACAACTCCAACTTCCATTTCTTTAGCAACTCTTGTTAATTTTTTAACCTGTTCATTTACTGTGTTATTATTTCCCATTACTTTTAAATCGTTATCATCAAGGGCAGTTAAAATAGTCACCATCATAATTTTAGGTTGAGATCTAATTTCTAGAGCTGCTTTTTTTGCTTTATTAATCATTCCCTTCCCGCCTTGTCCATGTATTGTAATAAAACCAAAATCAATATCATCTAAAGCTTTAATTGCTTTATATATTGTTTGAGGAATATCTTTTAATTTTAAATCAAGCATTAAATTATTTATTCCAATATCATTAAATTTTCTAATACCATCTTTGCCATGTGCATTAAAAAATTCTAAGCCTAGTTTAACAGTAAAAATTTTATCTTTGATTTTTTTAGTAATATCGATTGCTTGTTCTAAATTTGTTGTGTCTAAAGCAAGAATAATTTTGTTCACTGATTTTAATAAGTATCAGATATTTTGTTTTCAGTAAAATTTTTGTTTAATTTTTTAAAAAGAACTTTGCTAGCTTTCCATTTAATCGCTTTTTTTTCAGGTATTTGAACCATTTCAGAATTTTTAGGATTTCTTCCTATCCTAGCTTTTCTTCTGGCAATTCTATAACTGCCAAAACCACGTATTTCTATACCTTCACCTCTGCAAAGTGCTTCAGTAATTTCATGAAATATGATCTCTAAAATTTTTTCTAAATCACGACGGAGAAGATTTGAATGCAGGTTGCACATTTTTTGCAACAATTCTGATCTTACCATAAAAATTATAACAACTATTTTTTCTTTTTGTTTTTTAATAGGGGCCCAAGTATTTCTCCTAAAACTCCACCCGAATCCTTTGAACCGTATTTTTTTACAGCTTCTTTTGTTTGTTTCTCTTCTAATGCTTTAATTGAGAGTGATACTTTTCTTTTATCTTTGTCAAGTTCTGTAATTATAGCATCTAATTTATCTCCTTTCACAAATCGTGAAGGTCTTTGGTTTTCTGGTTCTTTAGCAAGTTGATTTTTTTTAATTAAAATTGATAAATTTTTATTTCCAACGCCCACATAAATACCATTTAGTGTTGAGCTATTAACTACTGCAGTAATTATATCTGAAACGTTTTTATTAGCAAAAAAGTCAAAAGGATCATTTTCAAGTTGTTTAATTCCAAGTCTTATTTTTTCATTCTCGGGATTTATTTCTAGTATTTTAAACTTAATGATTTGATTTTTTTTATAATTTTCTAGCTCAGACTCTTTTTCCGACCAACTCAAATCTTTGTAGTGTATAAGACCATCTAATTCTGAATTTTTAACTGACACGAACAAACCATAGTCAGTTATATTTTTTACTGAACCTTCAAATTTATCTCCCACCTTGTGGTCTTCTGTAAACTTCTTCCAAGGATTAACCAAAGTATTTTTGTAACTTAATGAAAGTCTTCTCTTTTCCATATCTTTTTCTAAAAGTATTACTTCTATTTTTTGCGATGTTGATAATATTTTTCCAGGATGTACATTTTTTTTTGTCCACGATAATTCTGACTGATGAATTAATCCTTCCAATCCATCTTCTAACTTAGCAAAACAACCATAATCTTGCACTTTAGTAACTGTTGCAGGATATTTTTTACCAATTTCATATTTATTTATTATTTTTGCATAAGGGTCTTCAGTGAGATGTTTTATGCTAACGCTAATTTTTAATTTTACAGGTTCAATCTTTGTAATTTTGACTTTTACAGTTTGACCTAATGAAAGTAATTCAGATGGTTTATTAATTCTGCTCCATGAAATATCAGTAATGTGCAAAAGAGCATCTACTCCATTTAAATCTATAAAGACTCCCCAATCTGTAAGATTTTTTACTATTCCTTGTACGATGTCTCCTTCTTTTAACTTTGATATAATTTTATTTTTATCTTTATCTCTAATTTTTTCAATAACCGCTCTTCTAGATAAAACTATGTTTCCTCTTTTTTTATCTAATTTTACACATTCAAAAGTTAAAGGCACTTTCATTAAATGATCGAAATTTTTTAAAGGTCTTAAATCTAATTGTGATGAAGGAAGGAAACAAAGACATGATTCAACGTTAACAACAAAACCACCTTTGCACCTTGAAATAATAACACCTTTGACCTCCTCATTATTTTCAAAAGCTTTTTCCATTTTTTTCCAAGATTTTGCTCTTCTGGCTTTTTCTCTGCTTACAACTATTTCACCATTTTTGTTTTCTATTTTTTCTAATAAAACATCAATTTTAGATCCGATTTGAATTTTTTCTATTTCTTTAGTCAGTTTAAATTCTTCAACAGGTATAGCCCCAGAACTTTTTAATCCTAAATCTATAAAAACAAATTTTTTACCTATTTCTTCAATAGTGCCTGTTGCTATTTCGCCTTCTTTAAATTTTCGATTTCCAAGATCTTCTGATAGGAGTTTTTCAAACTCTTCGTGAGATTTACTTTTATTTGGTTTTAAAATTTCTTCCATATTTCAATAATAATTTTTTCTCCACTATCTTCGAAATTTTGCTTAACGTCTGCTTAATATTTAATTTCGAGGTGTCAATTACTATCGAATCTTTTGATACACGTAAAGGACTGTGTTTGCGATTGGTGTCTGCGTAATCTCTTAATTTTAGGGCTTTTTTTACTTCTTTTAAACTTATTTTTGAATTATTTTTTTTATATTCCTTCCATCTTCTTTTTGATCGAGCTTCAAGGTTACACTTGAAAAAAAATTTAATGTCAGCATTTGGGCATATTACGCTTCCTATATCTCTACCTTCAATACAAACATGATTTTGCTTTGAGAAATTTTTTTGAAATTTTTTTAATAAAAATCTTATTTTTTTGGATTTAGCAATTTCGTAAGCATTTTGGGTAACATCTTGGTTAAAAAGCTTTTTGTTTTTTAATTTTTTTAAAGTAATCTTTTCTGAAATTTTTTTAACATATGCATTTTTGTTTAGTATATTTCTTTTTACAATTAATTTGTAGCTAATATATCTATAAAGCAAACCAGATGATAAAAATTTTAAATTATATTTTTTACTTAGAAGTTTTGCAGCAGTCGTTTTTCCTGATGCAGCCCCTCCATCGCAAGCAATTAGTAGATTAATGTTTTTTTTTAATTTCAAAATTTGCTCCTATTTTTTTCATAGTAGATAAAAATTTTGGAAAAGATGTATCCACTGTTTGAAAATCATTAATTTTTATATTTCCATTTATTATCTGGCCTAAACAAAAAAAAGCCATTGCTATTCTGTGATCTTCTTTTGGAAAAATTTCTAGAGTTTTTTTTAAATTAATATTTGGGTTGCCTTTAATAATCAAACTATCCTTAGTAGATCGAGTTTTAATTCCAATTTTTTTTAATCCCATTTCTACAGTTTTAATTCTGTCAGATTCTTTATTTCTTAATTCACCAATTTCTCTAAATATAGACACACCTTTAATTAATGATGCAGTAACGAATAATAAGGGGAATTCATCAATAGCGAATGGAATTAAATTTTTGGGACATTTTATAGGTTTAAGAGAACTACTTTTAACCATCAAATTTCCAACAAGTTCACCATATCTTTTTTTCAAATTTAATATTTTAACATTTGCATTCATTTTTTTTAAGATTTTAACAAATCCTAATCTTGTCGGATTACAATTTATATTCTTAATTAATAATTTTGAATTTGGCGTCATTAAAGCTAAAATAATAAAAGGAGCTGCAGATGATGGGTCTCCAGGCACACTTATATTAAAACTTAATAAATTTTTTTGTCCTTTTAAATAAATCAATTGTCCTTTTTTTAAATTTTTGACTTTTATATCAGCATTAATTGACCTCAATAGATTTTCAGTATGATCTCTTGAATTTTTTTCTACTTTTATTTCAGTAACACCAAGAGTATTTAGTGCAGAAAGCAATATTGCAGACTTTACTTGTGCAGATCCAATTTTTTCATGATGTTTTTGTGCTAGAGGAATATCGGTTCCTTGAATTATTAAAGGTAAGGTCGTTTTATTTTTTGGTAAAAATTCACATCCTATTTTTGATAATGGTTCTATAATTCTTTTCATATCTCTCTTATTTAAACTATTGTCACCAATAATTTTAACTCGAAGATTGCCCTGAGTTCCAATTAGTGGAAAAAGCATTCTTGCAAGAGTTCCCGAATTTCCTGCATACAGTCGATTATTTTTCGGTTTTTTAAAGGATCCTAATCCATTTCCGTAAACAAAATATGTTTTATTTTTTTTGTAATTTTAACACCGAGTTTTTTTAAACAATTAATAGTATTTTTTACATCTTCACTTTCTAAAAGATTATCAACTTTTGATATACCAATACACTGGCTAGCAATTAGCAATGATCTATGAGATATACTTTTATCACTTTCAACAGTAAAATTTTTTCTTAAACTTTTAATTTTCTTATTTATGAAAACAGAAATTTTTTTTTTCATGATCTTTTAGAAAGTAAAATCTTCACCAAAATACAATTTTTTTGCTTCTGAAGTGTTTACAATCTGTCTTGGCGTACCATTAGCTACAATTGTTCCGTTTGCAATTACATAAGCTCTATCAACAACACTTAGAAGTTGAGAGGCATTATGATCTGTAACTAAAACTGCACATCCTCTTGCCTGTAATTTTAAAAGTAATCCTTTAATCTCTTGTATTGAAAGAAGGTCAACGCCTGCAAAAGGTTCATCTAGCAGTAAAACAGTAGGATTATTTATTAAGCATCTTGCAATTTCAGTTCTACGACGCTCCCCTCCTGATAGTGCTGTTGCCTTAACATCTCTTAAATGCGTAATAGAAAATTCAGCCATTAGTTTTTCAACAATTTCCTTCTGTTCAAAGGTATTTTTTTTTACTATTTGTGCAATTCCTAATAAATTTTCATAAACTGTAAGACCTCTAAAAATTGAAGTTTGTTGTGGTAAATATGCTATTCCCAATTTTGATCTTTGATGGATTGGTAAATTTGTAAGTTTTGTGTTTTTTAAGAATATATCTCCAAAATCAGATTTTAATAGTCCTAGCACAATATTCATGAATGTACTTTTTCCGGCACCATTGCTACCTAACAAACCTAGCATCTCACCTTTATTTAAGTGTATATCTATTTTTCTCAAAATCACTCTCCCACCAAAAGATTTTGATATATTTTTTGCAGTTAATACTGGTTTTGATTTGAACTTTACTATTCTAAATTTTTTAACATTGCTCATTGAGTTACTTTCATTTTGATGGAATTATCATCAAACATAGACACTTTAAAAAATTTAGTTTCAAAATCATAATCAATTTTATCAGCCAAAAGTGATCCAGTTGGATAAATTAAATTTACATTATTATAAATTTGTACATTATTTTTAGTAGCTAGAAGATCTAAATTATCAGCAAATATACTGGTTTCGCCGTCAGTAGCTTTAACATTTTGTTCAAAAAAACAATCATATGTGATTTTATTATATTTACCTTCGTTTGAAGTTATTTCTACTACTCTTCCATCTTTTAAATATAAAGTTACATGCATATTTTTCATAAATACTAAGTCTGGTTCCTCAGTTAACATTGTGGCAGATTCAGATTTAACTACAAAAGGACTTTCTAAGTCATAAAAACCTTTATATTCAACATTTTCAAAGGTGTTTTCTCCAGCACTATCAGTTTCATTTAAATCTAACTGTTTTTGTGTATCTCTGGAAAGATTCTCTTTATTTTGGTTTGGATAGTAAAAATAGGTTGAGATTATCAAAATTAGACCAATAAAAATCAAAATAATTTGCGCTTTTTTATTACGGCCTCTCATTTAATACCTCTACTTAAGCAATGGTGTAAATGAATTATACCAATTACATTTTTTATTTTTTTACTAACATCTTGATCTCTTGCTACTAGCAAAGAGGTAATTTTTTTAAAATTCATTTTTTCAATTGCTGCAAGAGCAGTTGAGGTGTTTGAAATCCAAGTTGGATTTTTTACAGAAATTTTTGAAATTGTTTTTTTATATAAATTATTTGATTGTCTTCGTAGGTCACCGTCAGTTAAAATACTTATTTTACCATTTTTTTCTTTACAACAAACTATTCCTAGTCTTTTTTTTGTCATTTCTTTCACAGCTTCCTTAATTGATTTATTTGTTGAGATTAATGGAATTTCCTTTCCTCTTGCCATTATATCTTCTACTAAAATTAAAGACGTTGCCAAAGTTCCAGAGGGGTGTGTAGAGATAAACTTTTTATTAGACCATTTTTTTCTTTTCATACATGCTATTGCTAAAGAATCTCCCCAGGAAAGAAAATTTAATGATGATGAAGTAGGAGCCAAACTATGACCAGCTTCAACAACTTTAGGAAGTAAAATTTTAATTGTTGAATTTCTGATTAGCATTGAAGATGATTTACAACTTACTCCAATAACATCGATGCCGTGTCTGTTCGCGTATCTAATAATATTATTTAATTCAGATGATTCTCCTGAGACGCTAAATACTAATAATACGTCGTGATTTTTTTGTATAGCACCTAGACCACCATGTTGGAGATCTGTTGCATTAAAAGCTACACTTGGTGTACCAAGGCTTGATAAAGTTGAACTAACTTTAATTCCAATTATGTAACTTTTTCCAACACCAACAACCAAAACCTTTCCACGAGTTTTTGAAATTAAATTTACTGCTTTAGAAAATTGCGAAGAACGGTTAAAACTCGCGGCTAACTTTTTTAAAGCTTTGATTTCAGTCTGAACAGTTTTTTTTGCTATCTTTAAATCTTTATTCATTAATGTTGAAAAATATCCTCAGTAAATCCACTTTGATCTAATTTAATTCTTGTTTTCAAAAATTTTAAAGAGTTGTTGTAAAGATCTATTCTATTCTCTCTTACTAACATTTTATGTAATTCATTTTTTATTTTGTGTAAATATATAACATCATTACTACAATATTGTAGTTGAGCATCAGTCAGTTCATTTAAATTTTTATTCCAGTCACTGCTTCCAAGTCTTTTATCAACTTTTTTATTACAAAATTCCATTATTAAATCTTTTAGACCATGTGATTGTGTATACGTTCTACATAACTTACTGGCTATCTTCGTATCAAATATATTTTTAACATCACATTTTAAAAAATATTCTAAACCAGAAATATCATACCTTAAATAATGTCCAATTTTTGTTATAGCATTATTTTCTAAAATTTTTACAATATTTGGAGCGTTATAATTTTTTCTATTGGGTTGTATGATATAGGCGTCGTCATTGCCTGTACTAAATTGAACGAGGCTCAACTTATCTCGATGTGGAATCTGCAAACCCGATCCCTCAGTGTCAATTGCAAGACTTTCACACTTTTCTAATTTTTTTAATGTATCTACATCGATGTCATCTTGAAATTTAAAAATTTTTGTCATACTTAAACTCATATATAATGTTAATGTTGTCAAAATGCAAAATAATCAAAAAATAGTAGCTATTTTTGGGTCAGGTGGTTTTATTGGTAAACATTTAATGCGCCAACTAACAGCGCTAGAATATAGGGTAAAAGCAGCAACGCGAAACCCTTACTTAAAAGGTTATTTAAAACCTTTAGGAAATCCTGGACAAATTGAATTGATAAAAACAAATATTTTTAATCCAGATGATGTAAAAAAGGTTTTGGAAGGATGTGAATTTGCGATTAATCTTGTTGGTATTTTAAACGAAACACGTAAACAAAAATTTGATCAAATTCATTCAAAATTTCCTTATCTACTAGGAAAAATTTGTAAAGAATTTTCAATAAAAAATCTAATTCACGTAAGTGCTCTAGGAGTAAAAGAAGGACATGCCTCAAAGTATATGCAATCTAAACTTCAAGGAGAAAAAAATTTAAACGAAACATTTGTTTGCCCAACAATCTTAAGACCATCAATAGTTTTTGGGCCAGAAGACAAGTTTTTTAACACATTTGCTTCCATGGCTGAATTATCTCCCTTTCTCCCTTTAATAGGAGGAGGTAAAACAAAATTTGCACCCATTTATGTTGGAGATGTAGCGCGAGCAATTGTTAAAACTTTAAATAAAAGTAACACAAAGCCAAAAATTTATGAATTAGGAGGGCCAGAAAATTATTCTTTCAAAGAACTTATGCAAATATTATTAGTAGAAATAAAAAAAAATAGACTTTTAGTTCCAATACCTTTTAATCTTGCATCGTTTCAAGCTTTCTTTCTTCAATTAATGCCCAATCCACTTCTAACAGTGGATCAAGTCAAGTTGTTAAAATATAATAATATCGTTTCAGGAAAATATCCAGTTTTGAATGACTTGGACATCAAAGGAAAAACTATAAAAAATATCTTACCTAATTATATTTATAGATTTAGAACTGGTGGACAATTTGGTTGAGATAGCCTAAATAATTAAGCGGACTTAATTTTCTTTTCTATAAACTTAGGAATGTCTTCCTCAGAAATTTGGTCTTCCTCCTTAGCATTTTTGGGTTGAAATGCATAAAGAACATGTAGTTTACAATAAGGAAATTTTTCCATTGGTGTTCGTCCACAAAAATAAAATGATTCCTCATAAGGGTGACCAATAGGCCATTTGCAGGTATCGTCACTTAATTCTTCAAGTTTTTTTGGATTTTCTTCTTCAAAATTTTTATCTAATAATAAAGCTTTAAATTTTGCTTTTCTTCCGAGTTTTTCTTTTTTATTTTCTTGTGGACTATCTTTTTCTTTTTGATTTCTTGTCTCAGTTTTTTTTGAAGTTATTCTAGTTTCTAATTTAAGGCGGTGAGCTTTTCCTATTACAGCATTTCTAGTGGTACCACCCAAAATGCCAGCAATCTCACTACCTGAGTGTCCTTTTTTCCAAAGTTCTCTTAATTTTCTCTCTCTATCTGGCGTCCAGCTCATTTTTATTAAAACAAATTAAATCTACTATATATTGTATTTGCAATAAAAAAAAATACTGCATGTGGATATGTTATTAACAATAATAATACAACTGGGTCATATTTATTTTAGGTGCTTTTAATATATAAGTTCGCAATGGTTGAAATTGATAACAAATATAAAATATACCATAAAAAATTTGGTTATGTTAATTGGATAGGTTTTTGGACTCTTTACAAAAAGGAAGTTTTAAGATTTTTAATTGTAGCTGTTCAAACAGTAATATCACCAATTGTTACTTCTCTTTTATTTTTAATGGTCTTATCCTTAGCTATTGGCAGCACAAGGAGTGAAGTTTTAAATTTTCCATTTATTGTTTTTTTAGCTCCTGGACTTATTGCAATGCAGATAGTACAACAAGCTTTTTCTCACTCTTCTTCCTCAATAATGATTGGTAAGATCCAAGGCAATATTGTTGATATTTTATATAGCCCTTTAACTGCAGCAGAAATAACCTTGGCTATAAATTTAGCAGCATGCACTAGAAGCCTCATGATTGTTTTTGCTTCTATAATAGTTTTCAGTTTTATTATAGATTTAAATTTTTATAGTTTTTTTTATATTTTGTTTTTTACTTTTTTTGGAGCTTTTATTTTAAGTTCTATAGGAATAATAATCGGCTTATGGAGTGATAAATTTGACAATATGGCATCAGCAACTAATTTTATAATTGTTCCACTTTCTTTTCTATCTGGTACTTTTTATTCAATTGAAAGACTTCCAGAAGCTCTGCAAAAAATAAGTGAAATCAATCCCTTTTTTTACATTATAGATGGATTTAGATATGGCTTTTTAGGAGTCTCTGATGGATCAATAAAATTTGGACTTTTTTATATTATTGTACTAAGTTTTCTATTTTGGTTTGTGGCATATATTTTGTTTAAAAAAGGTTATAAAATAAAATCGTAATTTATTTATGAGTTCTGTTCTTGGCACATACGCAAGAAAGGATATTTCTTTTAAAGAAGGAAAGGGTAGTTATCTATTTTCTGAAAATGGCGAAAAGTATCTTGACTTTGTTCAAGGTATTGCGACTAACATTTTGGGGCATTGTCACGATCACTTAATAAGCGCAATTCGAAATCAGTCTGAAAAACTTTGGCACGTATCTAATGCTTTTGTTATTCCTGAACAAGAAAGATTGGCAAAAAGATTAACAGACAACACGTTTGCAGACTTTGTATGCTTTCAGAATTCAGGCACTGAAGCTACAGAAGCAAGTATTAAAATTGCTAGAAAATATTTTCATAAAATAGGAAAACCTGAAAAAAATAGAATTATTACTTTTGAGGGATCTTTTCATGGCAGAACTCTTGCAGCATTATTTGCCGCAAATAATCCTAAACACACCGAGGGATTTGAGCCAAGGGTAGATGGTTTTGATCAAGTGCCATTTGCTGATCATGAAGCTATTAAAAAAAAAATTAATAAAAATACTGCCGCAATTATGCTTGAGACCATAATGGGGGAAGGAGGAATAAAAGTTGTACCTGATGTTTGTATTAAAGGCTTAAGAAAAATTTGTGATGAAAATGAAATTCTTTTAATTCTTGATGAAGTTCAATGTGCATACAGGACAGGTAGTTTTTTTGCATTTGAAAAATCTGGAATTATTCCAGATATCGTACCTATAGCAAAAGGTATTGGTGGTGGTTTTCCATTAGGAGCTTGCTTGGTCACAAAAAAAGCATCTATAGGTATGACACATGGTACACATGGAAGTACTTTTGGTGGTAATCCATTAGCAATGTCAGTCGGAAACGCTGTATTAGATATTATTTTAAAAAAAGATTTTTTTAAAAATGTAAGTGACAAAGGAGATTATTTTGACAAAGGTTTGAAAAAAATAAAAGAAAATTATCCAAAAGTAATTGGTGAAATTAGAGGCGTTGGTTTATTAAAAGGAATCAAAATGTTAGTAGACAATGATAAATTTATTAAAAAGTTAATGGCAAATAAAATGCTTACAGTAAAAGCATCTGAAAATGTGATAAGACTTTTTCCCTCTCTTTTAGTGAGCGAACAGGAATTGGACGAAGCATTTGATAAAATAGAAAAAGTTTGTAAAGAAATGAGTTAGCTATGAAAAATTTTATAAACATAGCTGACTTAAGTAAACAGGATTTAAGAAAAATTATAGATCACGCAAAATCACAAAAGAAAAAAAGATCTAGTATAAATAAATCGGCAGCTGATCCCAAAAAACCACTATCAGATAAAACATTAATAATGATTTTTGAAAAAGCATCTACCAGAACAAGATTATCTTTTGAACTAGCTATGAAACAATTAGGCGGCCAATTATTAGTTCTTGATTCAAAAGAAAGTCATTACGGAAGTGGAGACGAAAGTATTTACGATACAGCAAAAGTTTTGTCACAATATGGCGATATTGTAATGATGCGAACCCATAAACATAAACATTTATTAGAATTTTCTAAACATTTAGATATTCCAATAATTAATGGTTTAACAAATTTAAGTCACCCTTGCCAAATTATGTCCGATATTATGACCTTTGAAGAATTAAAAGGTCCAATTACAAATAAAAAAATAGCTTGGCTTGGAGATGGCAATAATGTTGTTCATTCTTTAATTGAAGCTGCAGCAAAATTTAATTTTAAATTATCAATAGCTTGCCCAAAAAAATTATGGCCAGAGAAAAAAATTATCAAATGGGCTAAGAAAAATAATACAAAAATTTCAATTACAAAAAATCCTTTAGAGGCAGTAAATTTAGCAGACTGTGTTATGACAGATAAATGGATTTCAATGGGAGATAAAGGAAATAGAAAGAAAAAAAGAAAATTATTAAAACCCTACCAGGTAAATAAAAAAATTATGAAATTAGCTAAAGCAGATGCAATTTTTATGCATTGCTTACCAGCTAATAGAGGGGAAGAAGTGACCAATGATATAATGGATGGAAAACAATCGGCTGTGTGGCTAGAAACACTAAATAGAATACATGTACAAAAAAGTATTATTGAGTGGTGTTTAAAATAAATTTTTATTGAAGAGGTAATGGATTACTAGTATTTTCGTTCATATATAAAATTACGGCCGCTCTATCTTTTTCTTTTTTCAATCCAGCATATGACATTTTAGTTCCTTTTATCCAGTCTTTAGGCTTTAATAAAAAACCATTCATTTCTTCAAATGTCCATTTTTTTCCATGTGCTGCCATTGCCTTTGAATATTTATAATCTGGTAGCGATCCTACTTGTCTTCCTAACACGCCCCATAAAGCTGGGCCAATTTTATTTTTGCCTCCTTCGGCTATACTGTGGCAGGCCGAACATTGCTTAAATACCTTCGCACCTTCCTCAGCACTTGTTGATGCAAATATCGCCATGATATCTCCTGAACCTGAACTTGTTTCAGTGGAAGTAGTGCTAGCAACGGTAGTTACAGTTGCAACTTGATATGCGGATTTTTCTGGTTTTTCCACGTAGTAGATTGCATCAGTAATTTTATTAATGCCAACTACCAAAATCACTGTAAGCACAATTGAAACAATTATTTTATTCATTTTAAAAAAGTATATAAATTTAGTACAAGTTAATTCTAAATTATATCATGACTCAAGTGAAAGAAATGAACTTAAATAAGTTTATTTTGCGACGGTTGGACGCATAATTTAAAATTTATGAAAAATACAGCAATAATAATACCTACTCGATTAGGCGCTAAAAGACTCCCCAACAAACCATTGATGAAAATTAACAATATTCCAATGATTATTCATGTGCTTAAAAGAGCAAAAGAGTCAAAAGTAGGGGAGGTATTTGTTGCAACACCTGATGACGAAATTTTTAAAATAGTAATGGAAAACCAAGGTAATGCTATTCTAACAAGTGATGAGCATCCTTCTGGCAGCGATAGAGTTTATGAAGCTTACTTAAAAATAGCAAAGAAAAATATAGATTTAATTATTTCATTACAGGGAGATATGCCAAATATAAAACCTTCTTCAATATCAAAATTAGAAAAATTAATGAGAAATAATAAATGTGACCTTGGTACTCTAGCTTCAAAAATTATAGATAAAAGTGAAATTATTAATTCTAACGTTGTTAAAGTCCATACTGAACAAGATTTAAATATTGACAATTTTTTAGATGTAAAAGATTTTTTTCGAAGAAAAACTGACTTAAAAAATCAAAAAATATACCATCATATTGGAATTTATGCCTTTACAAGTAATGCTTTGACAAAGTATGTAAAATTTGAAAGATCTAAATTAGAGATAGAAAGAGATTTGGAGCAAATGCGCGCAATGGAAAATAGGTTAATTGTTAAAGTAGGTCTCTCAGATTCTAAACCATTGAGCGTTGATACAAAAGAAGATTTAATTGAGGTAAATAGAGAGATGAATTCATAAGTATGAAAGAAAAAATAAAAGTAGCTTTTCAAGGTGAACAGGGAGCTTATTCTCATTTAGCATGTTTAGAGGTTTTTCCTAAAGCAGATGCAATAGCATGCTCGACTTTCGAAGAAGCTTTTCAATTAGTAAAAGATAGTTCCGAATACAAAATTGTAATACCAATTGAAAACTCTTTAGCAGGAAGGGTAGCAGACATACATTATTTGATTCCTAAATATAAGCTTCAAATTCATGCAGAACATTTCCAAAAAGTTACTCATAATTTACTTGGAATAAAAGGATCTAATTTAAAAAATATTAAAACTGTCAGAAGTCATTCCCAAGCAATTGGACAATGCAGCAAAATTATTCTAGCAAATAAATTAAAACCTATAATTTCTGCCGATACCGCGGGATCAGCAAAATTTATTTCTGAAAAAAAAGATAAAACTGATTCGGCCATTGCTTCTGGGTTAGCTGCTAAAATTTATAATTTAGAAATTTTAAAATCTAATATCGAAGACGAACCTGGAAACGTTACTAGATTTTTTGTTATGGGGAAAGATTCACAACACCCTGAATTTTTAAAAAATAAAAAGTATATTACAAGTTGTATTTTTAAACTTAAAAGTATTCCAAGCGCTTTATACAAAGCTTTAGGATCATTTAGTGGTTATGGTATAAACTTATGTAAATTAGAAAGTTTTTCGGTAAAGAATACATTCGATCAAGTAAACTTTTACATTGATATAGAAGGACATATAGAAGACCCGTCATTACAAAAGGCACTTGAAGAATTGGGTTTTCATACAGAACAGTTAGATATATTAGGGGTTTATGAGGCTTCAAAATTTCGTTTTAAAAACAAATAATCAACCAATACGAATATTGTAGTTATTAATTCTATACTGGTATAATAAAAAATGGGGTTGTCGGGTGGACTTTGTAGAACAACCAGTTCAGGCTAGAAATAGAGCAGACTTAACTATGAATTTCAGGTCGTTCAGCCCCTAATCTAATTATGAATAAAGTTACGCATAAAATTTTAGCATTAAAATATCGACCAAAAAATTTTAAAGAATTAATCGGTCAAAATATAATGGTTGAGACTATAACCAATTCAATCAAGTTAAATAAATTACCAAATGCCTATTTGTTAACTGGAATTAGGGGCACAGGAAAGACCACAACAGCGCGTTTAATTGCAAGAGCTTTAAATTGCAAAAATGATTTTCTTAAAGAAGAGAATTGCGAATGTGATAATTGTGAAGAAATTGCAAATTCTAGACATCTTGATGTTATAGAAATGGATGCCGCTTCAAAAACTGGAATAGATGATGTGAGAGAGTTAATTGAATCATCTAAATACAATCCTAGTTCTGCTAAATATAAAATTATCATATTAGATGAAGTTCATATGTTGTCGAAACAAGCTTTTAATGGATTGCTTAAAACTTTGGAGGAACCGCCCCCACATTTAAAATTTATTTTTGCAACCACAGAAGTTAAAAAAATACCAGTAACAATACTTTCAAGATGTCAGAGATTTGATTTACACAGGGTACCAATTAGCGAATTAGTAAAAAATCTTAAAAAAATCTTAAAAAAAGAAAACGGTAATGTTGAAGAAAATGCATTAGTGCTTATTGCAAAATCAGCCGAAGGTTCAGTGAGAGATTCTCTCTCGTTGCTTGACAGAGCTCTTGCAAGTCAAGCTGTTGAAGAAAAGGAAATTGATGAAAATTTCGTTAGAAAGATGCTGGGAATAGCAGACAAATCGAAAATTTTAAGTCTACTTAATTGTATATTTCAAGGGGATCAAAAAAATTCTATCAAACAATTAAAGGAACTAATTGAGGAAGGGATAGATCCATTAAATTTTTTAAACGACCTTTTAGAAATAATATATTTTATTCAACAAAAAAAACTTTTAGGAGCTTTTGATTCCGAAGCATCACTGTCTGAAGCTGAACAAAATAGTATTAACTCTATGTCAGACAAAATAAATATAAATACTTTAGTAATTTTTTGGCAATTTATTTTAAAAGTGATGGAAGAGCTTTCAATTGTTTCTAACCCAATATTATCTCTTGAAATGCTAATAGTTAGGCTAGTTCATCTAAAAGATATGCCTTCGTATGAAAGTATATTAGATAATTTAAGAAAAGAAGACCCAGTTCATACTGACGAAAATTTTTCTTCAATATCAAAATCTATTTTAAAAGAAAAAAAAATAACTTCAGATGAGAGCCAAGGTTCAAAAACTTCCAAAGATCAAATTAAAAGTTTGACTCAAACTAAGCCTGAAATTTTATCATCAAAACCTAAAAATGATTTAGAAAAGACATTGGGAAACAAGATATCTTCAATAGAAGATTTAATTAACTTGTCTTCGCAAAAAAAAGAAGTCCAACTAAAATACGATCTAGAAAGAAATGTAAATTTAATAAAATTTTCAGAAGGCAAAATTGATATAAGTTTTAATCAAAATCTTGATAAAAATTTTGTTCGTAACCTTACTGAAAAATTACATCAGTGGACTGGGAACAGATGGGTAATTACTTTATCTAAAGAGTCTGGGCAAAAAACTTTTTATGAAACACAAAGCAAAATAAAAAAAGAATTAATTGAACAAGAAAAAAAAGGTGAAATTTATAAGAAATTTAAAAGTGCGTTTTCTGATATAGAGCTAACGGAGGTTAAGAAAAAAGATTAAATTATGCCAGATTTTAATGATTTAATATCACAAGCAAAAAAAATGCAAGAAAAAATGAAGGAAACTCAGGACATTCTAAAAAAAATAGAAGTAGAAGGAGTTGCGGGTGGTGGTGTAGTAAAAGTCACTATGAATGGAGACGGAGAATTAAAAAAAATTACTTTGGAAGATTCTTTGCTAAAAGAGTCAAAAGAAATTTTAGAAGATTTAATTGTTGCTGCACACAATGATGCTAAATCAAATTTAAAAAAGAAAACATCAGAAGAAATTTCAAAAATTACAGGTGGCATTGATTTACCACCAGGATTTAAGCTGCCTTTTTAAAATAATTATGATTAATAACAATGTAAAAGAAATTGAGGATTTAATAAATATAATTTCAAAACTTCCTGGGCTTGGACCAAAATCCGCAAAAAGAATTGTATTAAAACTAATAAATAATAGGGAAGAATTAATAAAACCTCTAACAAATACACTTGCGAAAGTTTACAAAAATGTTATTCGATGTAAAGTTTGTGGAAATCTAAAATCAATAAATTCTAATTGTGTTTGCTCCAATAAAAAATATGAACAAATTTGCGTAGTTGAAAATATTGCAGATATGTGGGTTATAGAAAGCACAGGTATATACAAAGGTCATTACCATATTTTAGGAGGAACATTACCTTCCTTTGAAAATAAAAATTCAGGCAATGGTTTATTGATTGACTCGTTAATAAGCAGAGTTAAAAATGGATCAATAAAAGAAGTAATTTTAGCTACTAGCGCAAGTGTAGAAGGAGAAACAACCTCGCACTATATATCTGACAGCCTGAAAGAAACTAAGGTAAAAATAACAAGATTGGCAAAAGGAGTTCCTGTTGGAGGAGAAATTGAATTTTTAGATGATGGAACTTTATTTTCTGCTTTCAAAAATAGAAGTCCAATAAGTAAAGATTAATTTTTTTTCAAAAGTCGATTTAAATGAAGAATAGGTTCAGTATATCCAGAAGGTTGATTTCTTCCATGGAAAACTAATTCACAGGCAGCTTTAAACGCAATGGATTTTTCAAAATCATCAGACATTTTTTTATATTCCGAATCGTTAATATTTTGTTTATCAACGATTTTTGCCATTTTTTTCATGGTTTGTAATACTTGTTCTTTGCTACAAACCCCATGATGAAGCCAATTTGCAATATGCTGTGACGAAATTCTTAAAGTTGCTCTATCTTCCATTAAGCCAACATTATTAATATCTGGTACCTTAGAACACCCAACTCCTTGATCTATCCATCTTACTACGTATCCCAAAATACCTTGTGCATTATTTTCAAGTTCCTTTTTAATTTCTTCTATAGACCAATTCGGTCTATCTGCAACTGGAATTGTTAGTATATCCGTAGTTTTTGCAGGTTCCCTTTTTTTCAATTCATTTTGTAAAGAAAAAACATTTATTTGGTGATAATGTAATACATGAAGAGTTGCTGCAGTTGGTGAAGGAACCCATGCACAATTTGCACCTGATTTTGGATGATTAATTTTTTGGTTAACCATATCTGCCATCTTATCAGGGGCGGCCCACATTCCTTTTCCAATTTGAGCTATGCCAGAAAAACCACATTCTAAACCTACATCAACATTGTTATTTTCGTAAGCGGAAATCCATTTTGCTGATTTCATATCTCCCTTTTTTATCATAGGTCCTGCTTCCATTGATGTATGCATTTCATCACCTGTTCTATCTAAAAATCCCGTATTAATAAAAACAACTCTATTTTTTACTGCTCTTATACATTCTCTTAAATTTACAGATGTTCTTCTCTCCTCATCCATTATTCCAATTTTAATAGTAAATTTTTTTAGACCTAAAAAATTTTCTACTTTTTCAAAAATTAAATCAGTAAAAGCAACTTCATCAGGCCCATGCATTTTAGGTTTTACAATATAAACAGAATTTGTTTTTGAATTGCCTCTATTTTTAAAATCATGGATTGCTGCTGTGGTTGTTATAAATGCATCCATAATACCTTCTGGTATTTCTAAACCGTCTTTTAACAAAATGCTGGAATTTGTCATTAAATGTCCCACATTACGATTTAACATTAAAGATGTTCCATTTAGCTTAATTTTATTTCCATCAGGAGCAGTATATTCTCGGTCAGGATTTAGTTTTCTTATAATTTTTTTTCCATTTTTATTAATTTCAGTTTTTAAATTTCCCTTCATTAGTCCCAACCAATTTTTATAACCTAGGATCTTGTCTTCAGCATCTACAGCTGCAACAGAATCTTCATGATCCATTATTGTTGTTAAAGCTGATTCTAAAATGATGTCGTATATTCCCGCTTTATCTTTAGTTCCCTCTATTTTATGTTTTGGGTCAAATTTAATATCTATATGAAGATTGTTATTTATCAGTAACAAGGATGACAAGACATCTGATTTTTTATTGTATCCTGCAAATTGTTTAATATTTTTTAATTTTAAACTTAACTGATTATTTTCAACCTTCGGAATTTCTTCAATATCATTCCAACTACCGCTTTGTAGAGGTACAAAATTATCCAATAATTTACGAGAGTATTGTATTACCCTCTCTCCTCTAACGTAATTATATTTTTTACCACGTTCCGCTCCATTGTCTTCTGGAATAACATCTGTTCCGTACAGGGCGTCATACAAACTGCCCCATCTTGCATTAGCAGCATTCAGAGCATATCTAGCATTCATTACTGGTACTACTAATTGTGGTCCAGCAATATTAGATATTTCTTCGTCAACATTCTTGGTTTCAATTTTAAATTTTTCTCCAGTTTTTTTTAAATAACTAATTTCTTCCAAAAAATTTATATATTCTTTAATGTTAATGTTTTCACCTTTTCTATCTTTATGCCAAACATCAATTTTTTTTTGAAGATTCTCTCTATTTTCAAGAAGTTTCTTATTTTTTGGTGCAAGCTCATGAACACATTTGTCTAACCCGTTCCAAAAAACTTCATTTGAAATACCAGTCCCAGGTAAAAGCTCATTATTAACAAAATTCAATAATTCTGAAGCTACTGATAATTGACCAACAGATGCATATTTTTTTGCCATATTTCTTTATATTATATATATAATAATAAATATGAAAAGTTATTTGGAATTTGAACAAGATATAAAACTCCTAGAAGAGGAATTAGAAAAATTAAAAGATCCGTATAATAAAGAAGGTTTATCAGAAGTTGAAACTGATAAAATATCCAAAATACAAGAACAAATTGATGAAAAATTAAAAATTTCTTATGCAAATTTAAATGAATGGCAAAAAACACAAGTTGCCAGACACGAAGATCGCCCTAAAGCAAATTTTTTTATTAATAAACTTTTTACAAATTTTATAAATTTATCTGGCGATAGAGGTTTTGCAGAAGATGAAGCTGTTATTTCAGGATTTGCAGAGTTTGAAGGTAGATCAGTCTTAGTTATTGGTCAAGAAAAAGGAACAGATCTTGACAGTAGGTTAAAAAGAAACTTTGGAATGATGAGACCTGAAGGTTATAGAAAATGTATTAGGCTAATGAGATTAGCAAATAAATTTAATATTCCAATAATTACATTTATAGATACACCTGGAGCATACCCAGGCATTGGAGCTGAGCAGAGAGGACAAGCAGAAGCAATAGCAAGCTCGATAGAATGTCAAATGAGTTTAAAGGTTCCTGTAATTTCGATAATTATTGGAGAAGGAGGAAGTGGGGGAGCTATAGCTCTAGCTTCGGCAAACAAAGTATTAATGTTTGAGAATGCAATATATTCCGTCATCTCACCTGAAGGATGTGCATCCATTTTATGGAGAGATCCAAGCAAATCTTTAGAGGCTGCCAAAGCTATGAAATTGACAGCAAATGAACTTTTGAAAATGCAAGTTATAGATGAAATAATAAAAGAACCAATACCTGCACATCGTGATAAGGAAAAAATTATTTTATTAACCAGAGATTTATTAATTAAATATCTAGATGAATTTAAAAGTAAATCTGGTCAAGAAATTTATGAAGAGAGAAAGAAAAAATTTTTAGAAATTGGAAAACAAAAACCATTTACAGTTTTTACTGGCCCGGGAAGCTTCATTAATAAAGAAAACATTTATACATTAGTAAAGAAAAAAATTTTAGAATATAAAAAAGTTTTAATAGTATTATTTTTGTTAATATTTTTATTTTTTTTTATTCTTACTTAAATAATTTATAAAGCTCCGCAACAATGTTTATATTTTTTACCTGTAGCTGGGCATTTTTCATTTCTAGAAAATTTTTCATTTTTTTTAATAACTAGTAAGCACTTTGGGTCATTTTTAAACTCTTCTTTTTCAGTTAATTTATTATTATTAATATGTTCATTGGTTACTATTTCAAGGTTATTTAAAAAAGTAATAAAATCCATTTTAATTTTGTTAAGCAGGCCTTCAAATAATTTAAAAGCTTCTCTTTTAAACTCTTCCAATGGATCTTTCTGAGCATAACCTCTTAATCCCACAACTTGTCTTAAACTTTCAAGGTATTGCAGATGTGATCTCCATAAAAAATCAATAGTTTGTAAAAAAATTCTTTTTTCTAATTCTACATTGGTATTATGATTAATTGATTTAATTCTTTCTTCTCTGAAAAGTTTAAATTTTTGTTTTATAGAATTTTGAAACTTCTCATCTTTTAAATTAAAAATTGGTACTAAATCTTCTTCCTTAACTGTTTTTCCTAATATTGGTTTAACTTTTATTTTAAACGCATCAATTTGATTTTCTCTTTCATATAGTATTTTTTCATTTGCGAATTGTTTTAGTAAATCTTCAGAAAAGTTGTCTATTATTTCTTCAATTTTGTTTGATTTTAAAACTTCTTTTCTCTGCTCAAAAATAACTTGTCTTTGATCATTCATAACATCGTCAAATTTTAACAACGTTTTTCTTATGTCAAAATTTCTTGCCTCAACTCTTTGCTGCGCTCTTTCAAGAGCTTTATTAATCCAGGGGTGATCAATTGATTCTCCTTCTTTAAGTCCAAATTTCTTCATTATATTGTCAATAGATTCTGATCCAAAAATTCTCATTAAATCATCTTCTAAACTTATATAAAAAATAGATGCACCAGGATCACCTTGTCTTCCAGATCTACCTCTTAATTGGTTATCAATTCTTCTGCTTTCATGTCTTTCTGTACCCACCACAAACAATCCACCATTTTTTTTTACACTCTCTTTTTCTTGTAATATAGAGTCTTTATTTTTTTCAAATTTATCTTGTAATAAGTAGTTTTGATTACCGCCTAATTGAATATCAGTTCCCCTTCCAGCCATGTTTGTTGCAATAGTAACAGCGTTAAGTTTTCCCGCTTCAGCAATTATATTAGCTTCCTTTTCGTGATGCTTAGCATTTAAAACATTATGCTCTATGTTTTTATTTTTAAGCATATTAGAAATTTTTTCAGATTTTTCTATACTAGTAGTACCTACTAAAACGGGTTGATTATTTTTTTTACAACTTTCTATTTTTTCAATTATTGCGTTATATTTTTCTTTTTCGGTTCTAAAAATTTGATCATTTAAATCATTTCTAATCATATCTTTGTTAGTTGGTACCGAGACAGTCTTAAGTTTATAAATATCAAAAAATTCTTCCGCTTCAGTTAATGCAGTACCCGTCATACCTGATAATTTTTTGTATAATCTAAAATAGTTTTGATAAGTAATTGAAGCTAAAGTTTGATTTTCACTTTGAATTTTTACTTTTTCCTTTGCTTCCAAAGCTTGGTGCAAACCATCTGAAAATCTTCGACCCTCTAAGACACGTCCCGTAAACTCATCTATTATTTGTACTTTTTCGTCTCTGACAATATAATCTGTATCTCTTGCAAACAATAAGTTTGCTTTTAGTGCCTGGTTTATATGATGTACTAAATTTATATTCTGGGGATCATAAAAATTGTTATTTTTTAAAACACCGTAAGTTTTTGATAATTTTTCAATTTTATCAATACCTTTTTCTGAAAGCATTACATTTTTATCTCTCTCATCTATCTCGTAGTCGTTTTTATCTAATTGTTTCACAAATTTATTACTTACGAAATATTGATCTGATTTATCTTCGGTTGATCCGGAAATTACCAATGGAGTTCTGGCTTCATCTATAAGAATACTATCTACCTCATCAACTATACAAAAATGATGATCTCTTTGTACCATTTCATTTTCACTGTATTTCATATTATCTCTTAAATAATCAAAGCCAAATTCATTGTTGGTTCCATACGTGACATCATAGTTATAATTTTTTTTTCTATCCTTATCGTCCATATCATTTAAGATACATCCTACTGAAAGACCTAAAAATTTATATATTTTACCCATCCACTCTGAATCTCTTTTTGCTAAATAATCATTTACGGTAACAACGTGAACTCCTTTATTAAGAAGTGAATTTAGATAAACTGGTAATGTTGAAACTAAAGTCTTTCCTTCACCAGTTTTCATCTCTGCGATTTTTCCCTGATGCAGGATAATTCCTCCCATCAGTTGCACATCAAAATGGCGTTCAGATAAAACTCTTCTTGAAGCTTCCCTAACACAAGCGAAAGTTTCTGGTATCAAGTCTTCTAACTTGGCTCCACTTTTAATTTTAGACTTAAATTCTTGAGTTTTAGTTATAAAACCTTCGTCCGATATTTTTTTAGTCTCAGCCTCAAGATTATTTACTTTGTCTATTATTGACTTTAGACGGTCGATCTCTCTTTGGCTAGAATTTCTAACAAATTTGCCAATAATTTTACCAATATTCAACATACATTATTTTTTTTTTGCTATATATTATAAATTATATTAATTCAGTTTAGGCTTATATAATTATTAATAAAAATATTTAAACACAAATGACTTTAAATTTAAAAAATTTACTTAATCCCAAAGTTAAAATGTCAAAAATGGGGGAATTTCAAGAATTACAGCCAATTGATGGTCTACAGATATCGGCTATATCGGCAGATTTGTATGGAGATGGAAGGGATGATTTAACATTATTTTATTTTGAAGAAGGGGCAAATTTTGGAGCTGTTTATACAAATTCTAAAATTACATCTCATTGTATTAATTGGAACTTAAAAATAAAAAGACATTTTGTAAAAGCCATTATGGTTAATACAAAAAACGCAAATACATTTACTGGCATTAAAGGTGCTCAAGGATTAAAGGAGATCGCTAGCACATTAGCAAAATCACTTACATTAAAATCTTCACAATCACCAAAGGGTGTAAATGAGGTAGTAAAAATAACCGATTTGCTTTTTGCTTCAACAGGAGTAATTGGAGAGGATTTTCCTTATTTAAAAATAAAAAACAGAATCCCAGACCTGGTAAAAAAATTAAGAAACGAACAAAACAAATTTGTTTGGTTTAAAGCTGCAAGCGCCATCATGACAACAGATACTCGACCAAAAGTAGCTTATGCAGAGGCAAAAATTGGAAACAAATTAGTTAAAATTTCGGCTGTTGCAAAAGGGAGCGGCATGATTCAACCATGTCTCCACGCTACGATGCTTTCTTTTATATTTACAGATGCAAATATTCCATCAGTTTTTTTAAAAAGTATTTTAAAAAAAGTAACGGCAACTACATTTAACTCTATTACAGTTGATGGAGATACATCAACTAATGATATGGTAGCAATTTTTGCTACTGGAAAAGCAAAAAATTCAAAAATTTATAACGCTTTAGATCCAAAACTTCAGGATTTTGAAAAAGCTTTGCACGAGGTGTGTTTAAATTTAGCAAAACAAATTGTAGTAGATGGAGAAGGAGCTAAAAAATTTGTTACAATAAATGTAACAGGAGCACGATCAACTGCGATGGCAAAAAATATTGGTTTTTCGATTGCCAATTCTCCTCTTGTTAAGACAGCTATAGCTGGCGAAGATCCGAACTGGGGAAGAGTAGTTATGGCAATCGGTAAATCTGGGGAGCAGGTTCATATAAATAAAATTCAAATTAAATTTGGAAATTATTTAGTTACAGAAAACGGTAAGGTAGCTAAAGAATATAATGAATCTGATTTAAAGGAATATATGAAATGGGATTCTATAAATATAGAGGTTAACTTAAATATGGGAAGTGCATCTTATACTGTTTATACTTGCGATTTTACTCATGATTACATTGATATAAATGCTGATTATAGAAATTAATATCTATTTTTTTTTATAAAATTAATTAATATATTAAAGAATGATAAAATATAACTTGGTATGTAAATGTGGAGAGGCATTTGAAAGTTGGTTCTCAAGTTCTTCCGAATATGATTCTTTAATAAAAAAAAAATTAATAAAGTGTATTTATTGTGATTCTGCAAAAGTTAGAAAGTCAGTAATGGCTCCAAATTTACCCAGCAAATCTAATAAAATTCAAAAAAATTCAAAAATAGAAAAAAATATACGAAGAGATTTAATTAGTTTTAGAAAATATGTAGAAAAAAATTGCAAAAATGTAGGAGAAAATTTTACTAGAGAAGCAAGAAAGATTCACTATGATAAAAAAACTTCACAAGGAATATACGGCAAGGCTACAGAAGAAGAAACAAATGAATTATTAGAAGAAGGTATAGAAGTAGCCACTGTTCCCTGGATAGATAAATCAGAAAATTAATTTTTTATAAACGTAATAATATAGTTAACTGAAGTATCTTCGCTTATTTTCCAAAGTTTAGTAAGTAAATTAAATTTTACACCCACTTGTTCTTTTATTGAAAAGTTATTTTTTTTAGCAATATTTTCTAATTCTTCTGGTGTTAAAAATTTATTCCAATCGTGAGTACCAATTGGTAACCATCTCATAATATATTCAGCTCCAAGAATTGCAAATAAATAAGATTTTAGATTTTTATTTATTGTAGCCACAAACATTATTCCATTTTTTTTTACTAACTTATTACAATTTTTTATAAATAAATTTACATCCGAAACATGTTCTACAACTTCCATATTTAAGATTACATCAAACTCACTTTTTAAATCTAAATTTTCTGGAGAGGTTCTTATATAATTAATATTTAAATTCATCTCCTTAGCATGTAATTTTGCTACCTCAATGTTATTATTTGATGCATCTATACCAGTTATTTTAGCACCGAGTCTATTTAATGGTTCACATAATAATCCACCTCCACACCCTATATCTAAAATTTTTAGTTTTTCTAATGGCTTTTCACACTTTGGGTCGAGATTGTAATATGAGACTAATTTTTCTTTAATAAATTTAATTCTAGTTGGATTAAAAAGGTGCAAAGGCTTAAATTTTCCATGGGGATTCCACCAATCTCTTGCTAATTTGGAAAACTTATCAATTTCTTTTTTATCTACTGTAGTCAAGGTTATTTAAATCTAGATATACTTGTGCATTTTTATATTTAAGAGTATTTATTATTAAAAATTATATAAAGTAAATAAGATATTTTATCATGAAAAAACTAACCCTTAAATTTGGTGGTACATCAGTTGGGACTATTGAACAAATTAGAAAAGTAGCTAACATAGTAAAAAAAAGACACGATGATGGTAATCAAATTATAGTTATAGTGTCTGCCATGGCAGGAGCTACTAACGAGTTAATGTCTAATTCTAAATCTATTAGTAAAAATTTTGACAGCAAAGAATTGGACGTACTTATTTCCTCTGGTGAGCAAGTTTCAAGTTCACTTTTATCTGGAGCATTGATTGATTTAGGAATTAAAGCAAGATCTTGGCAAGGTTGGCAAATTCCAATTTTGACTGACGATAATTATAACTCTTCAAAAATACTAAATATTAAAACAGATGAAATTTTAAAATTTATTTCAGATAGAGGAGTCGCTGTAATTTCAGGTTTTCAAGGTATTTCAGAAAAGAGTAGGATTACTACTTTAGGTCGTGGCGGATCTGATTTATCTGCAGTAGCAATAGCAAAATTTTTTGAAACTGATGCATGTGAAATTTACACAGATGTTGAAGGTATTCTGACAACAGATCCAAATATAGATAAAAATGCAAAAAAAATAGATAAAATATCCTACGAAGAAATGTTAGAAATGGCATCTTTGGGAGCTAAGGTTATGCAACCAAGTGCTGTACAGGCATCGATGATAGATAATATTCCGATACATGTTAGATCTACTTTTTTAGAAAAATCTGGAACAAAAATAATTTCAGAGAGTGAGATTGATCATAAAAAAGTTGTAACAGGTATAGCCTATTCTAAAAATAATGCAAAAGTTTCAATAATAGGAGTTATTGATAAACCCGGTGTTGCAGCAGACGTTTTTGAGCCGATTGGAAAAAATAATGTCAACATAGATATGGTAATTCAAAATACTTCCTTAGATGGTAAAACTGCCAATATAACTTTTACTATCAAACAAGGAGATTTAAATAAAACATTAAGTATAATAGAGAAAAATAAGAACAAAATAAATTATAATAAAATAACACACAATGATAAACTTGCTAAAGTGTCTATTATTGGTGCAGGTATGATAGCTAGCCCTGGAGTGACATACAAAATGTTTCGATCATTAGCGAATGAAAATATAAATATTTTAGCAATTTCTACTTCAGAAATAAAAATTTCTGTTTTAATTCAAGAAGAGTTAACGCAGAAAGCTGTTAAAATATTACATAAAACTTTTGAGCTTAATTAATGAGCGTAAGACCATTTAGAGATATCCAAAGAAGGAAAACTAAAAAAATAAAAGTTGGAAAAGTTGAAGTAGGAGGAAATGCACCTATCTCAGTTCAATCTATGACAAATACTTTAACAACAAATATTAAAGAAACTGTAAATCAAATAAATGATTTAACAGAAGCTGGAGCAGATATAGTTAGAGTTTCTTGTCCAGATCAAGAATCATCTTTATCTCTTAAAAATATTATAGCAAATGTCGATGTACCGTTGGTTGCAGATATTCATTTTCATTATAAAAGAGCAATAGAGGCAGCGATTTCTGGAGCACAATGCTTAAGAATTAACCCAGGTAATATTGGTTCAAAAGATAAAATCAAAGAAGTTTTAAAAGCTGCAAAAGATAATAATGCTTCTATAAGAATAGGAATTAATGCAGGTTCATTAGAAAAAAATTTGTTAGAAAAATACAAGGAGCCCTGCCCAGAAGCATTGGTTGAAAGTGCAGTTAACAATATTAAACTTTTAGAAGATGAAGATTTTTTTAATTTTAAAGTTAGTGTTAAATCGTCTGACGTGTTTTTAACTACTAAGGCTTACAGACAGTTATCAAAAATTTGTACTTATCCATTACACTTAGGTATCACAGAGGCAGGCAGTCTAATGACTGGTAGCGTTAAATCTTCCATCGGAATAGGAATGTTATTAATTGAGGGAATTGGCGATACTATAAGAGTTTCACTATCAGCTAACCCAATTGAAGAAGTTAAGATAGGATATGAAATTCTTAAATCTTTAAATTTAAGACACAGAGGCGTAAACATTATAGCATGCCCGTCATGTGCCAGACAGGCTTTTCCCGTAATAGAAACAGTGAAAATTTTAGAAGAAAAACTTTCACATGTGAAAGAACCAATCACTTTATCAATTATTGGATGTGTAGTTAATGGACCAGGCGAAGCCGCCCAAACACAAATAGGACTAACTGGAGGAGGTCGTGGTAATAACATGATATATATTTCAGGTATACCTCACCATAAGGTGGCAAGTAAAAAAATTATAGAAGAAGTAGTTACACTAGTAGAAAAAAAGTCTGAAGAATTAAAAAAAAACTAAATTAAAGCATGATACCTCAGGAAAAAGTAAAAAAAATTGTCGAAGCTTATGACCTTTTAGAAAAAGAACTTGCATCAGGCGATATTTCAAAAAAAGATTTTGTAAAAAAATCAAAGGAGTATTCAAGTATAGGAGAAATAATAAATGTAGCCAAAGGATATCTGTCTTTTGAAAAGGAAAAATTAGAATTAGAAAAAATTATAGATGATAAAAAAAATGATAAAGACATGGTTCAATTAGCAAAAAATGAGTTAAATGATCTAATTAAAAAAAAGGAAGCTAATGAAAAAATTTTAAAAGTTTATCTTTTACCAAAAGATGATGCGGATACAAAAAATGCTATTCTCGAAATAAGAGCAGGAACTGGAGGGTTGGAGGCTACATTATTTGTTGCAGATTTATATAAAATGTATGAAAAAGTTTGTTTAAATAACAAGTGGGCTTTTGAAATTATAAATTTATCAAAAAGTGATGCTGGTGGCTTTAAAGAAGTAATTTTATTAGTTAAAGGTAATAATATTTATTCTTTTTTGAAATATGAATCTGGGGTTCATAGAGTTCAAAGGGTACCTGAAACAGAAACGCAAGGAAGAGTACATACATCAGCAGCAACAGTAGCAGTACTTCCCGAGGCAGAGGAAGTTGATATAAAAATAAATGAAAAAGATTTGAGAATAGATGTTTTTAGATCAAGTGGTCCCGGAGGCCAGTCAGTGAATACAACAGACTCAGCTGTAAGAATAACACACTTGCCAACCGGAATAGTAGTAAGCCAACAAGATGAAAAAAGTCAGCACAGAAACCGAGAAAAAGGAATGAAGATATTAAGATCCAGAGTTTATGAAGCTGAAAGGGCCAAAAAAGAAAAAGAAAGATCCAAGGATAGAAAAAGTCAAATAGGAACTGGCGACCGTTCAGAAAGAATTAGAACTTATAATTTTCCACAAGGAAGAGTCACTGACCACAGAATAAATTTAACTTTACATAAGTTAGAAGAATTTTTAAGTGGAGATGCCTTTGATGAAATTAATAATAATTTAAGAATTCAAGATCAGGAAATAAAATTAGCAAATCTTAATAATAAATGAACGTAGAATACACATTAAAAAAGGCGTCACAAATTTTGAAAAAAAATAATGTTAGTACCCATTATTTGGATGCTCAAATAATTCTTTCGGATATCATGGGAATTAGTAGGGAAATGTTAGTTACTAATGATAAAAAAAATATATCTAAAAAAATTATATACAAATATAATCAAGCTATAAAAAGGAGAGCTAAAAGTGAGCCTGTTGCATATATAACTAAAAGTAAAGAGTTTTGGAGTCGAAATTTTTTAGTTAGTCATTCAACTCTTATTCCAAGACCAGAAACAGAGTTATTAATTTATAAAATAATTAATTATTTTAAAAACAAAAGTATAAACGTATTAGATATTGGAACAGGCTCTGGCTGTATATTGCTTTCAATTCTTAAAGAATTGAATCATTCAAGAGGGACAGGTATAGATATTTCTTCTAAAGCAATACAAATTGCTAAAAAAAATTCTAAAAATCTTAATTTATCTAATAGATCAAAGTTTAAAGTTTTTGATGTAAATAAATTTAATTTTGGTAAATATGATTTAATTATATCTAATCCACCTTATATACCTTCGAATAACATAAAAAATCTTAGCAAAGACATAATTAATTTCGAACCAAAGATAGCACTAGACGGTGGATTTGATGGACTTGACCTAATTAAGAAAGTTATTTATAAGTCAAATTGCCTATTAAAACGAAACGGATTGCTATCTTTAGAAATTGGGCACCAGCAGTATAACAGTGTTAAAAGTATTTTAACAGCTAATGGATATAGAGAAATAGGCAAGGAATATGATTATAGGACTAATGTACGTTGCATAATAAGCACAAAAAGTAAATTTATATAAATATTAAAAAAATTATTTTGACAAATTAAATTATAAATGAATAAGATATTAAATATCCTTAATTTAAATAAGGTATTTCATTAAAATAAATGTTTCAACGTAAACAAAAAAGATTTAGACGTAGATCAAATGATAGAAACCACATGGGGCGTTCCAATGGTATTTCTCAATCAAGGCTAAGAACTAATTCTTATACTAACGGTCAATCAAGAAATAAATTTCGAACACCATTAAGTGCCGAAAAATTATTTGAAAAATATAGTTCGTTAGCAAAAGAAGCTCTAACTACTGGAGACAAAACTTTATCTGAAAATTATTTGCAGCATGCCGATCATTTTATGCGTATAATTGAAGAAAAAAATAAATTTAGAAATCAAAATAAAGTAAATTTTGATGACAAAAAAAATACTGAAACTAATAAAGTTCAAGAAGTGACTAATTCAACTAACAACGATAATTCTGAAAATTCACAAAATTAAATATATATTTTTAATTTTTTTTAGCAACAAGCTCAGCAATTAACACATCAGTTTTTATTCTATGAATTTCAAATTCTTTTCTATCTTGTTCTTTTAAAACTTTTCCTGAAGGTAATTTTAATTTTTGTGAATTCACTTTTTTACCGTTTACAATTACTTCATAGTGCAAGTGGGGACCTGTAGACATTCCTGTTGAACCAACGTAGCCAATAATTTGTCCTTGTCTAACTTTTTTCCCTACCTTTATTCCTTTAGCAAAATTTCTTAAATGAGCGTACACCGTTTGATAAGTTGAGTTATGTTTTATTTTTATACAATTTCCACCACCGCCACACCATTTTGCTCGAATAATAGTTCCACTTCCCGATGCCATAATGGGTGTTCCCATTGGAGCAGCAAAATCTGTTCCAAGATGTTTTTTATTATATCCAAGTATAGGGTGTTTTCTCATGCCGAACGGTGAAGATAATCTTGCTCCATTAATTGGAGTTTTCATTAAAGCTTTTTCAACACTTTTACCGTTTGAGTCAAAATAACTATAATTTTTATCTTTTCCAAATTTATAAAGTGAAATTTCTCTACCGTTAACCGACATATGTGCATAAAGTATGGATCCGCTTTTTACAAACTCTCCATTCTCATCAAAATATTTTTCGTATAAAATTTTAAAATAATCATTTTTTCTAATATCCCTTTGAAAATCTATTTCAAATCCAAAAATTCTAGCGAATTCAATAATAGTATCCGGGTTAATTTTTGCTTCTACAGCAGAAGAATAAAGATTATTCTTTATTATATTTTCTGTAAGAGTTTTTTTCTTATATACTTTTGTGATAATCTTCTTTGAAACAATTTTATCTTCTTCATTTTTTACAATTAATATAGTTGTGCTTTTGGTTATTGGTACTGAAAATTTTATTAAAAAACTGCTGTCTTCAAGAGGATTCTTTTCAACAATAATATCTATTTTGTTACCGGCCAAAAGATTGTTTGGATTACTATATTTTTTGTATTGTGTAACTACTGTTTGAATATCTCTATTTTTGACTTTGTATTTTTTTAAAATTTTCTGGATCGTGTCACCTTTTTTAATTTCGTAATTTATATTAATAAAAGGAGATTTAATTTTGCTTATTAAAAAATCTTTAATAATATTTAAATCATTGCGTTCGTTATTTTTTCCAATATTTGTAGTCTTTACCTCAACCTTTCCTTCATTTTTATTGATAATAGTCGTTACCAGAAAAAGGGTTATTATTACCCCAGATATTAAGAAATACTTATATCTAGCCCAATTTTTTTTAACAATTTCTTCCATAATCAATTTTTGGTTGATGGTAAGATTTAATATTATATCTAACAAATTTAAGACATCATTATTTTAAAAAAAAGCTATATAAACCTCGATTTTATTACCATTTTAAGCCATTATACTTCTTGATTTATCCATTAATTAGCTTATAAGAAGCGTCCAACCCAAAAAAGCTGATTTTCTTAGCTTATAGTTGGGTTGCTAATTAAAATGTAAAGTATTGAGCTGTAAAACGCAGCTGATGTGGAGCATTTGAGCTTTTTTAAATTGTAAAAAAAGAAGAAGAGAAGTGTGGACGGTTAGGTTACCAAAATTTGTCGTACACACTTCAA
>MDTG01200128.1_pt1 | contig 32755 bp, 31 predicted proteins | sample 811421 | NCBI WGS metagenome assembly MDTG01 (sample SAMN05326645, study PRJNA326480) | marine metagenome | isolation source: seawater | place: Pacific Ocean: South East | collected 2011
CTTCGCCGGGCGGCTCGCGGGCATCGCCACGATGACCGCCGCCTTCGTGGCGGAGACCTCGGGCACCAGGACCCGCATCACCTGCACCCGCAAGACCACGCCTGGCCTGCGCATCGTCGAGAAACAGGCGGTGCTGCATGGCGGCGGCTTCAACCATCGCTTCTCGCTTTCGGACGCGATCCTGGTGAAGGACAATCACATCGCGGCGGCGGGCGGCGTGCGCCCGGTGCTGCGCGCGATCAAGGCACAGGCTTCTCACATGGTGCGGGTCGAGATCGAGGTCGACACGCTCGACCAGCTTGCCGAGGTGCTCGACGAGGGCGGCGCCGATGTCGTCCTGCTCGACAACATGGACACGCCGACCCTGCGCGAGGCGGTGGCGATGACCGAGGGGCGGCTCTGTCTCGAGGCGTCGGGCAACATGCGGCTCGAGCGCATCGCCGAGGTCGCCGCGACCGGTGTCGATTACATCTCGGCGGGGGCGCTGACGCATTCGGTGCGCACGCTGGATCTCGGGCTGGATATCTGAACGGCGAGGGGCCGGCGGCTCAGCGCATCGAGAGGTCGAGCAGGCCGCCACCGAACAACCGGTCGCGCGAGTGTTCGAGATGCAGCCGCATCTCGTCGCGGGCCACCTGCGGATCGCGCGCACGGATGCCGTCGTAGATGCGGGCGTGCTCGGCCAGCACGTCCTCGAGACCCTTGGCGCCGTCGTTCATCAGCGACTCGCCGTGCAGCTTCATGCCAACGTTCACATGGTCACGCAGGGCGCGGAAGGTCGCCTCGAAATACTGGTTGTTCGAGGCCTTGGCGATGGCGCCGTGAAACATGAAGTCGGCGTCTTCGCGGTGCTGCAGCGACCCGGTGGCGGCCCGTAGCAGTTCGAGCGCGCGGCCGATCTCGGTCAGGGCCTCGTCGTTGTGGCGCAGCGCCGCGAGCGCGGCCGCCTCGGTCTCGAGGTTGATGCGGAATTCGTAGCACCGCTGGATGTCGGCGAGCGTCTCGACCTTGGCGAAGCCCAGCGGCACGTTTTGCCGCAATGGCCGCACGAAGCTGCCGGCGCCCTGACGCGAATGGACGATCCCCTCTTCGCGCAGCCGTTCGAGCGCGTTGCGCAGGACCGGGCGGGAGACGCCGAATTCTTCGGCAAGCTGGATCTCGGGCGGAAGCTTCTCGTTGGCGGGATAGTCGCCGTTGACGATCCGGGCGTGCAGCGAGTGATACACCTTGTCCGCAAGGGGCATCCGGGATTTCGTCTTGCCTGTCGTCATGTGAGCCCCGCGTTGCACCGCGCACCTGATTAGTCGTTTGCCAGAAAATTTACAAGTTTCACAAGCGTGTCGGGAGGCCCGAACCCGCCGGACTTGGTGATGAGGGTGAGCTTTTCGGCACCCGTCGTGCGCGCAATGGGCACGCCGGGAAGGATTTCGCCCAGAAGGTCGAGCTGCCCGATGCCGAGCCGCGCCAGCAACGCCGCCGCGCTTTCGCCGCCGCAGGCAAAGAGCGTGCGGGGCTTCAGCTGCGCGTGGGCCCGGGCGAGCGTGTCGGCGAACTGCGCGCCGGCCTCTGCGCCGGGGATCTCCTCGGCGCCCGGAGACATGCGGATAAGCTGCAGGGGGTGGTTCGTCAAATCGGGCGCGATGCCGTTGGGCGCATCCGTTACCGGCACGCCCTGCAGGGTCGCAATCTGTGCGGCCGTGACCGGATCGCGGGACCCGATGGCGAGCAGGGCAGGCCGTTCGGGGCGCGGCAGCTGGTGGGGCAGCGCCTCGGGCCAGAGCCGGTCGGCCAGCGCCTCGGCGAGGCCCGCCGCGCCGACGGAGACCACGCCGTCGAGCCGCTCGGGAAGCTGGCGGGCAAGGTCTTCGGCCGTGTGCGTGTCGGGAAGCGTGACCGGCTGTCCGACGCGAGGGGCCACGGGGATCGGGGTTTCGACCCCGGCGCCGGTTACTGCCCCGCCGACGCAGATGCGGCCAAGCCGCGGGATCGCCGGATTGACCAGAAGGGTGGTGCCGGCGCTCGTAAGCGCCTCGAGTTCGGTCGCGATATGCCCCTTGAGACGGCTGTCTATCTTCTTGAAAAGAATGCCGGAATGGTCTGCGAGCATCGCCGCGACCCGCGTCGCGACCGAGCGCGCGTGGGCCTCGGAGCCGTCGCGGGTTCCGGTCGCGACCGCCACCACCCCGGCATCGGAGCCAAGCGCCGCTGGCAGGTCGTCGGGGCGGCAGGCCACGCGGACGCTGGCTCCGCGCATGGCAAAGGTGGCGGCGCTGTCGAGAGCCCCGGTCAGGTCGTCGGCAACGATGAAAACCCTGTCGCGCATCTCGTCCGTCCGTTGCGGCGGCGCCCCGCTCCGATCGTGGACGGGGCGCGCGCGGTGTCAGTAGGCGTTGCGGTAGATCGTTTCGATCTCGTCCACCGTAAGGTCACGCGGGTTCCAGTCCAGCAGGCGCCGGATGCCGTGCGCCTCTTCGGCCATCGCACGCAGGCTGTCCTCGGTCACGCCATGGGCGCGCAGGCGCATGTCGAGCCCGAGCGCCGCGCAGAAGGCGGTCGCGCCTTCGCGCACCGTGGCCTCGTCGCCGGCCTCGAAGCCGAGTGCTTCGGCCACCGCGGCCGTCTTCTCGGGGCGGACGGCGGCGTTGGCCGCCAGTACGTGCGGAAAGATCAGTGCGTTGGCAATGCCGTGCGGCAGCTTGTAGCGGGTGCCGAGCGGGTAGCTCAGCGCGTGGCCCGCGGTGGTGTTCACCGGTCCGAGGCAAACGCCGCCATAGAAAGCGGCGAGCGACAGGCCGGCGCGGGCCTCGGCATCGTCACCGTTGTCGACGGCGCGCTTCAGGTAGCGGCCGACCAGCTCGATGCCCTGCAGCGCGTAGCCGTCGATCAGCGGGTGTGCGCGCTTCGAGGTGTAGGCCTCGACGCAGTGCGCCATCGCATCGACACCGGTGGCGGCGGTCACATGGGCGGGCACGGTCATCGTCAGGTCGGGGTCGATGATCGCGATGTCGGCCAGCATGTGCGGGCTTTCCGTCGCGATCTTGCTGTTGGTCGCGGGGTCGGTGACCAGCGCGCGGGTGCCGACCTCGGAGCCGGTGCCGGCGGTCGTCGGGATCTGCACGAGGCCGACCTTGCGGGCAGGTGCGCGATTCGGGCCGCTGATGTCGCCAAGGTCGACGTCCTGTCCGACCATCACCGCCACGAGCTTCGCGAGATCCATCGCCGAGCCGCCACCGAAGCCGATGACCAGGTCCGCGCCCGTTGCGGCGGCGACGGCCTTGTCGAGGTTGTCGCTGCCGGGTTCCGGCACCACGTCCCCGAAGCAGGCGACGGTGCCCAGGCCGAGCGCGTCGAGCCGTGCGGCGTTGATCGGGTCGGCCACCACGAAGGGCGCCTTGTAGCCGCCTTCGGCGACCCAGTCGGCCAGTTTCGAGAGCGTGCCGCTGCCGTAGTGAACGAGCGCGGGCCGGCGCAGCTCGATGGGGGTCGTCAGGTTGTGCATCAAGGATCCTCCTCTGAGCGGAATCGGCGCGGCCCTGCGTCGAAAGAGCGGGCCAAACGTCGGTTCCCGGGCTGAATTACAGGCTGAGAGGTGCGGCATATTTTACAACTTGTCAATTGGTTCCGGAGTTGTTGCGAGAGCTTTGCCGTATAAGTCCAGTGGTTGAGGTCGCCCGAGATGGCGGGAATACGCCATATATATAAGGGTTTTATCCTTATGCTCTGCGCCTCTCACGCAAGTTCGAACCGTTACATCTGTCCGGATTTGTGCCAAGGAGCAGGAAATTTCGCCGTGATAATTGACAGGTTGTCATCTTCGGTGCATGGTCCGGCCCTAGATTTGGCGCGAACGGACCCCGCGCCCCGACGGGAGGAGCTGCACATGATCTTACGCGAGGCGAAAGCGGATCTCTGGGTTGGCTGTGGCCTTCTGGCGCTCTGCGGCTTTGCCGGGTGGCGTGCCACCTACATCAAGCAGGGCTTCAGCTCTAGCGCGGCCGGCCCGAGCTTCGTGCCCTGGCTCGTCATCCTGCTGATCGCGGTGCTGTCGGTGCTGCTGATCGTCCGGGCGCTGCGCGCCGACCACGACCCCGAAACCGACATCACCATGCCCGGCAAGCGGGTGCTTGCCGCGATGGCGGGGTTCACCGTGCTGATGATCGCCTACGCGGTCGCCTTCATGCCGGTCGGCTACCTGCCGTCGACCCTCGCGGTCTTCGTCATCGGGCTCATCCTTCTGGGAGAGCGCAACTGGCTTTTGGTGGTCCTGTTCCCGGTCGCGATGACCTTCGGCATCTATTTCGGCTTCACGGAGCTGCTCTCCGTCTGGCTTCCGTAACACCCCAAGAGCAATCCAATTGAAGGGAGGACACTTCATGCTCAAGACGACTTTCATCGGTGCCGCAGTGGCGGCCATCACGGCCGGCGCGGCGCTTGCGCAGGACTACCCGCAGCGCCCCGTGCAGGTGGTGGTGCCCTATTCCGCAGGCGGCTCGACCGACCTGTCGATGCGCGTGGTCGCCGACACGTTCGAGCGCCTGTTCGACGGCACCATGGTGGTGCGAAACCAGCCCGGTGGCGGCGGCGCGATCGGCTCCTCGGCGACGATCAACGCCCGCCCCGACGGCTACACGCTGGGCGCCGGTGCGCAGGGCCCGCTGGTCATCAAGCCGCTGATCGGCGGCGCCGGTTACACGCTCGACGACGTCGAGTTTATCGGCCTCTACGCCCGTTCACTTCAGGTCATGGTGGGCTGCGCCGACGCGCCGTTCGAGGACTATGACAGCTTCATCGACTATGCCGGAGAGAACGCGCCGCAGGTCGGCAACTCGGGTGCCGGCGGCGCGAACCAGATCTCGGCCGAGGCCTTTGCCGACGCGGCGGGCATCTCGATCGAGTCGGTGCCGTTCAACGGTTCCTCCGAGGCACGCACCGCCTGCATCGGCGGTCACATCGACGCGATGGTCGCTTCGCCGGCCGAGGCAAAATCGGCATCGGACGCGGGCCAGATGACGCCGCTCTTCGTCATGGAGGACGAGCGCATCGACCTGTTCCCCGACACGCCGACGGCGGTCGAGAAGGGCGTCGATTTCACCTGGTCGTCCTGGAAGGGCCTGATCGGTCCCAAGGGCATGGACGAGGAGACGCTCGCGTGGCTGCGCGACGCGGTCGAACAGGTGGCCAACGACGAGCAGTTCCGCGAGACCCTGACCGACATGGGCGAGTTCGTCACCTACGAGAGCGGTGAAGAGTTCGAGGCCCGCGCACGCCGCGACATGGAAACCACCGAGGCGGTGCTCGAGAAGCTCGGCATGCTCGGCATGAACGACTGATCGGGCGGGCGCCTGCCGGCGCCTGACCGACACCGGCCGGGGCACGAAGGTGCCCCGGTCATACCCGCTTACGGCCGCGCCGCGCGGCCATCGTCAGAGCCTCAGGGGTATCATGGACTCCATCGCCTTTCTCACACCACTCTTCGAGCCGAAGATCCTGATGACCATCGCCGCGGGCACCTTCGGCGGACTGGTCATCGGCGCGCTGCCGGGGCTGACGGCCACGATGGGCGTCGCGCTGCTGATCCCGCTGACCTTCGGCATGGCCCCGGTGATGGGGCTCAACATGCTGATCGGCATCTATATCGGCGGCATCTACGGCGGCTGTGTCTCGTCGATCCTGCTGCGCACACCCGGCACCCCCGCGTCCGCCGCGACCGTGCTCGACGGCTACCCGATGGCGCAGAAGGGCGAGGCCGGCAAAGCGCTGGGGATGGCGACGATCGCCTCGACCGTCGGCGGCCTGATCGCCGCCATCGTGCTTGCCACGCTTGCACCGCAGCTCGCGGGCATCGCGCTCGAGTTCGGCGCCGCCGAATATTTCGCGCTGGCGCTCTTCGGGCTGACCATCATCGCCTCGCTCTCGGGCGACCTGCTCAAGGGGGCGATCTCGGGGCTGCTGGGTATTCTCATCTCGACGGTAGGGGCCGACCCGATCTCGGGCGTGCTGCGCTATACCTTCGGCGTGCAGGGCTTTGCCTCGGGCTTCGCCTTCACCCCCGCGCTGATCGGCCTCTTCGCGCTCTCCGAGGTCTTTACCCAGATGGAGCGCATCGCCGCCAACGAGGAGCCGATCAAGAGCACCTCGGGCCGCTGGCCGTCGCGCAACGAGATGAAGGAGAGCCGTGGCGCGCTGATCCGCGGCTCTATCATCGGCACGCTGATCGGCATCGTTCCGGGCACCGGCTCGGGCACCGCGTCCTGGATCTCCTACAACGAGACGCGCCGGTCCTCGAAGACGCCGGAGAAGTTCGGCACCGGCTACGCGCCCGGCATCGCGGCCACCGAGTCGGCCAACAACGCCGTCTGCGCCTCGGCCCTGATCCCGCTGCTGGCCCTCGGCATCCCCGGCGACGTGGTCACGGCGGTGCTCATGGGTGGCCTGCTGATCCAGGGGCTCGCGCCGGGGCCGATGCTGTTCCAGACCAACCCCGACGTCGTCGTCGGCATGTTCGGCGGCACCTTCATCGCCACGATCTTCATGTTCATCTTCGGCATGGCGCTGATCCCGCTGTTCAGCCGCATCCTGCAGATCCCGCGCCGGCTGCTGGCCATGTCGATCGTCGTCTTCTGCTTCATCGGCTCGTTCTCGATCAACCTGAACCCGGTCGAGCTCTACACCATGGTGGGCTTCGGCGTGCTGGGCTGGGGGATGCAGAAATTCGGCTTCAGCCAGGCGGCGCTCTGCATCGCGCTGATCCTCGGGCCGCTGCTGGAATCGAACCTGCGCCGCGGCCTCTTGCAGAACGACGACAACGTGCTCGCCTTCGTCTCGACGCCGATCACGCTTCTCTTCCTCGCGCTGACCGTGCTCTCTGCCGGCTGGCCGTTCCTCTCCCGCGCGATCGTCCGCAGACGTGCCGCGCAGAACACTTGACCCAGGAGTCCTCATGAGCTCGCAGAAAGAGGCCTTTGTCGCCCTCGTCACCTGTTTCAACGACGACGAGACCATCAACTTCGACGCCACCCGCGCGCAGGTGCGCCGGCAGGTGGCCGCCGGAAACAACATCATGTGCGCCGGCACCAACGGCGATTTCTCGGCGCTGACCTTCGACGAGAAGGTCCGGCTCACCGAGGAGGTGGTTGCCGAGGTGGACGGCCGCGCCAAGGTCATCGTCAACGCCGGGATGCCCGCGACCTTCGAGACCGTGGCGCTGGCGCGTGAGTTCGACCGCATCGGCGTCGACGGCATCGCCGTCATCACGCCGTTCTTCATCGCCTGCACGCAGGACGGGCTGGTGCGCCACTTCACTACCGTCGCGGACGCGGTGAAGACGCCGGTCTACCTCTACGACATCCCGGCCCGCACCCAGAACCACATCGAGCCCGAGACCGCGCGCAAGCTGGCGCAGCATCCCAACATCGCCGGCATCAAGGATTCCGGCGGCGCACAGGAGACGCTCGAGCAGTACATGGCCGTGGGCCGCGACGAGGACGGCTTCGACGTCTATTCCGGCCCCGATCATCTCGTACACTGGGCCTTCCAAAACGGCGCCAAGGGCGCGATCTCGGGGCTTGGCAACGTGATGCCCGAGGTGCTGGCGAAGATCGTGTCCTGCTTCAACGCGGGCGACGAAGAGGGCGCGGCCAAGGCGCAGGAGACCTACGGCGCGTTCCGCACCGACCTGTATAAACTCGGCTACCCGCCGGCGCTGGTGAAGCGCGCGCTGTGGGTGATGGACAACTCGGTCGGCGCCTCGCGCCAGCCCGCCCTGCTGCCCGATCCCGAGCAGGACAAGCAGATCGAGGCGATCCTCAAGAAATACGAGCTTCTCTGATGGCGGACGGCAAACCCGTGATCGTCAGCACCTCGCCGGGCTTCGGAAAGCACGGCCGGGTGCCCGAGCTCATCGCCGAGCGGGGGTGGGAGTTCATCACCTGCACCGATACCTCGAAGCCCGACGGTGGTGTCTCCGAGCACATCGGCCGCGCCGACGCGCTGGTCGTGGGCCTTGTGCCGGTGACCCCCGAGACGCTTGAGCAGGGTGGCAAGCTGAAAGCGGTCATCAAGCACGGTGTGGGCGTCGACAACATCGACATTCCCGCCTGCACGGCGGCCGGCCTGCCGGTCTGCAACACGCCCGCGGCCAACGCCGACGCGGTGGCCGAACTCGCCGTGGGGCTGATGTTCTCGATGGCGCGCTGGATCCCGCAGGGGCATGTCTCGGTCACCGGCGGTGGCTGGGACCGGCGCATCGGCACGCAGCTCGGCGGCAAGACGCTGGGCATCGTGGGTCTCGGCAACATCGGCAAGCGGCTGGCAAAGCTCGCCCGGGGGCTGGGCATGCAGGTCGTCGCGACCGACATGTATCCCGACGAGGCCTTCGCGGCCGAGCACGGCGTGACCTTCCTGTCGCTCGAAGAGCTTCTCGGGCAGTCGGACTACGTCTCGCTCCATGTCTTCGGCGGGGCCGACAATGCCGCACTCATCAACGAGGACACGCTCGCGCTGATGAAGCCCGACGCAAAGCTCATCAACCTTGCCCGTGGCGAGGTGGTGGATCTCGATGCGGTCGTCGCGGCGCTCGACGCGGACCGGCTTGGCGGCGTTGCCATCGACGCCTACGTGAGCGAGCCGCCGGACACGACGCACCCGATCTTCTCGCATCCCCGCGCGGTCTTCACGCCGCATTCCGGGGCGGATACCAAGGAGGCGCTCGAGAACGTCGGCCTGATGGTGATCGAAAGCCTCGATGCCGTGCTCGCGGGCGAGACGCCGCCCCGCATGCTGAACGCAAAAGAGCTGGCGTCCCGCTGAGGGATGCCGCCAGACCTTCCGGAGAGACCAAGATGTCAGAGCAACCGATTGTCATCACCATGGGCGACCCGTCCGGCGTCGGCGCCGAGGTGACCGCCAAGGCCATGGCCGGCCTCAGCCCCGAAGAGCGCGCCCGCTACGCCGTGATCGGCGACAGCGACACGATGGAGCGCGCCGTGCGGGCCGCGGGTCTCGAACTCGGGCTCAGGCCGCAGGGCCCGGGCGGCGATGCCTCGGCGCTGCAGATGATCCACGTGCCGGTGGACGGCCTGCCGGGCAAGTTCGGCGTGCTGTCAGAAGCCTGTGGCGAGGCCTGCTTCCGCTACATCAAGAAAGCCGTCGATCTGACGAGCGCGGGGGATGCCTCGTGCATCGTGACGGCGCCGATCAACAAGGCGGCTCTGAACTCAGCCGGCCACCACTACGACGGTCACACCGGGATGCTCGCGCATCTCACCGGCTGCAAGTCGTCGTGGATGCTGCTGGCCTCGCCGACGCTCAACGTGTTGCACGTCTCGACACACGTGTCGCTCAAGGACGCCATCGACCGGGCAACGCCCGAGCGCGTGCTCGAGACGATCCGCACCGGCCACAATCACCTGCGCCGCATGGGCATCGCCGCGCCGCGCATCGCCGTCGCCGGGATCAACCCGCACTGCGGCGAGGACGGGCTGTTCGGCCGCGAGGACGACACGCAGATCGCACCGGGCGTCGCGATGGCGCAGAAAGAGGGCATCGACGTGCAGGGCCCGATCTCGGCGGACACGGTCTATCACCGCGCCAACACCGGCGCCTTCGACCTCGTCATCGCGCAGTATCATGACCAGGGCCACATCCCGATCAAGCTCATCGCCTTCGACACGGCGGTGAACGTCTCGCTGGGCCTGCCGATCGACCGTTGCTCGGTCGATCACGGCACCGCCTTCGACATCGCGGGCACCGGCAAGGCGAACCACGTCAACATGCTGGCCGCGCTGGACTACGCGGGGAAGCTCTCGGCCGCAAAGCGCGCGCAGATGGCCTGAGGGTCCCACCCACCGGAGGGCCGTCGTTCGGCGACTCCCCCCTGGAAATGACCACGCCCCGGCATGCAACGTGCCGGGGCGTTTTTCGTTTCGCGACCGGCGGCTGCGGGCATTGCGCCGCGACGGCGCCGGTGCTGTGCAAGGAAATGCGTTCGAGCAGATCTGCCCGCAAGATTATGAAATCTAATACCTAATCTGAATGGCGCGCGATGCGTCGCGCGGCCTGTGGCGGCAAATCCTCATGAAGGTCTTGACGCGAATCCCTTTAGATGCTGCTAATGGGAACGTTCTCAGAGAACGTTCCCATTGCGCGGAACGACCTCGGGGACGCAGGGAGGAGACCACCATGTTCGACGATCGGCCCGAGCCTTCGGGAGCCGAGCCCGGTGCGGAGCGCGCCGCGCTGAGCGCTGCAGGATTGCACAAGGCATACGGCGCCACCGTGGCGCTGGAGCATGCCGACATCTCGCTCGCGGCGGGGAAGGTTCACGCACTGCTGGGCGAGAACGGCGCGGGCAAATCCACGCTCGTGCGCATCCTGACCGGTGCCGTCGCGCCCGACGCGGGGACCATGCTTCTGAACGGCGCGCCCTACGCGCTGCAGTCGCTGCTCGATGCCCGCACCCGCAAGGTCGCCACCGCCTTCCAGGAGCTGAGCCTCGTTCCCAACCTGAGCGTCGCGCAGAACCTGCTGCTGCCCGATCTCCCGCGCGCCTTCGCCGGCATGGTCTCGACGCGGCGCACGCTCGAGGCCGGGGCCGAGATCCTCGCCCGCCACGGGCTCGAGCGGATCGACCCCGCCGCCGAGGTTGCCAAGCTGGCGCTCGCCGACCGGCAGCGCATCGAGATCACCCGCGCCATCGACAACGCGGGGCAGGTGCTGATCCTCGACGAGCCCACCGCCTCGCTCGCGGAAACCGACTGGCTGTTCGACCAGATCCGGCAGGCCACCCGGCGCGGGGTCGCGGTGCTCTACATCTCGCACCGGCTTGCCGAGGTCCGCGAGATCTGCACCGAGGCCACCGTTCTGCGCAACGGCACGACCATCGCCTCGGTCGACCTCGGCGATGCGTCCGACGGCGACATCTTCGAGATGATGGTGGGCCGGAAATCCGCCCACGAGCGCAAGCCGCGCGCCAAGCGGCCCGCCTCGGACGCGCCGGCGCGACTGGCGGTCAGCGGGCTGTCGGGGCACGACCTGCACGACATGAGTTTCGACCTGCGGCCCGGCGAGATCCTCGGGGTCGCGGCGCTGGAAGGGCAGGGGCAGCAGGAGTTGTTCCGGATGCTCGCGGGCCTTGAAAGCCCGCATTCCGGCCGGATCGAGGTGGACGGCACGCCGGTGAAACTGTCCGGCCCGCGCGACGCGCTGAAGACCGGGAGCGGCATCGCCTACCTGCCCGAAGAGCGCAAGACCGAGGGCATCCTCTCCGGTCTCAGCGCCGCCACCAACGTGGTGCTGCCGGTGATGGGGCAGGCGGCGCGCGGCACGCTGATCTCGCAGGGGCGCGAGATGTCGGTGGCGCAGGCCGCCGCCGACCGCGTCGAGATGAACCCGCGCTACCTGAGCTTTCCCATCGGCGACCTGTCGGGCGGCAACCAGCAGAAGGCACTGATCGCCCGGACCCTTGCTACCGGCGCCAAGACGCTGCTGCTGTTCGACCCGTCGCGCGGCGTCGACGTGGGCACCAAGCAGTCGATCTACGCCGCCATCCGCGCCTTTGCCGACGAGGGCGGGGCGGTGCTGTTCTACTCGTCCGAGCTTCCCGAGATCGTCCAGCTCGCCGACCGTTGCCTCGCCTTCTACGTCGGGCGCATCACCCGCCATTTCGAGGCCGCCGAGATCACCGAGCAATCCCTCGTCGCGGCCATGCTGGGCCACGTCGCCCCGGAGACTACCGAAGGAGTGCCCGCATGACCGACGCGCAGCTGCAACACCCGACGTTCCACGACAGCCGCCCCGGACTTGCCACCCGCTTCCTGACCGGTGCCGGGCTGATCGTGATGGTCTACGTGCTGCTCTACGTGCTCTACGCCGTGCAGCAGCCCAAGGCGCTGACCTCCTATTCGATCGCGGCGCTGATCAACAACACCGCGCCGCTGGCACTGGCCGCCGCCGGGCAGGCGATCATCGTCATCAGCCGGGGCTTCGACCTGTCGGTCGCGGGGGTGATCTCGATCTGCAACGTGGTGCTCGCCGTCTATCCGCTGGAAGGGCCGGGCGGCGCCGCCGTCTCGGTCTTGATCTGCCTTGCCATCGGCGCGGCGGTGGGCGTGGTGAACGGCTACCTCGTGGCGGTGCTGAAGCTCCAGTCCATCGCCGCGACGCTGGCCACCATGATCATCTGCCAGGGCATCGCGCTGGTGATCCTCAAGGCGCCCGGCGGCTGGGTCGCCGAGTGGATTTCCTACGAGATGACCGACCGGCTGTGGGGCGTGATCCCGGTGTCGGGGCTGGTGCTCGGGCTGGTGCTGGTGATCTGGATGGTGCTGCGGCGCTCGCCCTTCGGCATCTCGCTCTACGCCATCGGCGCCGACGAGAGCTCGGCCGCGCTCTCGGGCATCAACACCACCCGCGTGCGGCTGCTGGCGCATGTGGTGGCGGGCTGCGCCTACGGGCTCGCGGGCTTCATGCTCAGCGCCCAGACCGCCACCGGCAACCCGTCGTCGGGCACGCCGCTGCTGATGCTGACCTTTGCCGCGGTGGCGCTCGGCGGCACCTCGCTGTCGGGCGGCCGTGGCGGCGTCTTCGCCACGATGATGGGCGCGGCCACGCTCACGCTTCTGCAAAAGGTGCTGTTCTCGGCCGGGATCGCGTCGTTCTACACCGGCATGTTCCAGGGCGCGGTGCTGATCCTCGCCGTCGTCTTCAGCGCCTTCCTCGTTCGCCTCGGAGACCGCAAATGACCGCCACAAGCAAGACCGCCACCCCCGAGACCGGCTTCACCCAGACCGGAGACACACGCGGCAGTGCCAGGCTCACCCGCGAGACCGTCAGCACCGTCAGCGTCGCGATCCTGTGCGTGCTGCTGCTGCTGAGCGCGCGGCTCATCAACCCCGCCCTCGGCTCGTGGTCGCAGGTGGAAACCGTTCTGGTGCTGGGCTTCTTCCTCGTGGTGCTGTCCTTCGGGCAGGGCGTGGTGATCCTGACCGGCGGTCTCGACCTGTCGCTGCCCGCGACGATCACCATGGGCGGCATCCTCGCGACGAGCTGGGTGGGCGCCGGCAACCCTGGAGAATGGTACCTGCTGCCCGGCGTGCTGGCGGCCTGCGGGCTCGTGGGGCTGGCCACCGGCGCGGGCGTCCTCTGGCTGCGCGTGCCGCCGTTCATCATGAGCATGGCGATGTCGATCATCGTGGCCTCGGGCCTGCTGGGCTATACCCGCGGCACGCCGCGCGGCGCCGCGCCCGACGCCGCCGTCGCGCTGATGAAGAGCCAGGTCCTCGGCCTGCCGACGCCGGTCGTGGCGCTGGTGATCTTCGCCATCGCGGGCTGGCTGTTCCAGAGCCGCACCGTCTACGGCCGCTATCTCTACGCCGTCGGCACCAACGTCGACGCGGCGCGCAACGCCGGTGTTCCGGTCGCGCTGGTGCGGATCCTGCCCTACGTGATCAGCGCCGTCTGCGCCGGCTTCGTCGGCATCGCGCTGGTCGGCTACTCGAACGGCGCCACGCTGCGCATGGGCGACGACTACCTGCTGCCCTCGATTGCCGCCGTGGTGATCGGCGGCTCGTCGATCCTCGGCGGGCGGGGCACCTTCCTCGGGACCGTGGGCGGCGCGCTGCTGCTCACCATCCTCGGCACCATCATCTCGGCGCTGGGGCTCGAATTCGGCCTGCGCACGATCATCGAGGGATCCATCATTCTCGCGGCGCTGCTGCTGCTGCGCGAGGAGCTTTTCCAGAAACTGCGCGGTCTCGGTCGCTGAGGACCGGGCGCGTGGAACGTCAGACTTGTCAGGAGGAGAGACAACATGAAGACGACTGCACTGAAGACGACGGCGGCGGGGCTCGCGCTCGCGGCGGCCACGCTGGGGCTCGCGAACGCGGCGCAGGCCCAGGAGAAGTTCAAGGTCTACCTGAGCCTGTCCTACTCCGGGAACGCCTGGCAGTCCGAGGCGGCGAACATCGTCAAGGCGCTGGCGCAGACGCCGCCCTACGACGAGATGGTCGAGCTCGAAGAGGTGATCTCGGGCACCGACCCGCAGGCACAGATCTCGGCCTACGAGAGCATGATCGACGAGGGCGCGGACGCCATCATCAGCTTCCCGATTTCCTCGACGGCGCTCAACCGCACGATCAATCGCGGCTGCGAGGAGGGCGTGCTGTTCTTCATGTATGACGCCACGGTGACCGAGAGCTGCGCCTACAACGTCAGCTACCTTTCGGCGGGCTTCGGCGAGAACACTGCGCAGGCGCTGGTCAACGAGCTGGGCGGCGAGGGCAAGATCTTCCTGTCGCGCGGCGTGCCGGGCAACTCGGTCGACCAGCGCCACACCGACGGCGCGATGCACATCTTCGGCCAGTATCCCGGGATCGAGGTGGTCGCGGAATACTATTCCTACTGGGACGACCGCACCACGCAGCAGGAAACCGCCAAGGCGCTGACCGCGCATCCCGACGTCGACGGCATCTGGGCGCAGGCGGGCGAATACGGCGCGATCCAGGCGATGCTCGACGCGGGCGACCGGCTGGTGCCGATGACCGGCGAGAACTCGGCGGGCTTCCGTCTCGCGCTGGCCGACCCCGAGATGCAGGAGAAGGGCCTCGCAGGCGTTTCGGCGGGCTCGCCGCCGGCGCAATCGGGCTATGCCTTCAAGCTCGCGATGGAGATCCTCACCGGCAAGCGCGAGCTCGAGCCGATGAACATCGAGTATCCGCTGCCCTGGGTGCCGGCGGACGCGGTGAAGGTCTGCGAGGGCGACAGCTACGAGAGCGGCTGCAACGTCTTCCCGCCGAGCAAGGTGCCGACCTCCTTCGTCTCCGAGGTGCTGAACCCCGAGCTGTTGCCCGAGGTCAACGTGGAGTCGGCGCTGAACGGCACGCCGGTCGAGGGCGCCGAGATCCAGCCGCTGCCCGCCGAGGTGACCGAGGCGGCCAACGAGCCGGGCATCAACTGCACCCGCTGCGACGCGCCCGAGGATCTCTACAAGCTGACCAAGGTCGCGGCGACGGTCCAGCCGTAAGCCATGCCATCGGCGCCCGCCCTCCGGCGGCGGGCGCCATTCCACGCCATCGCGGCGACCGCAAGCCGTTGGACTCTGCGCCGACATCAGGGACACTCGCTTTTCAGGCAGAAAACGGAAAAATGGAAAAGACGATGCCTAGGACAAAGCGCAGCCGGATCACGGTGAAGGATCTCGCAAAGGATCTCGGCATGTCGGTGTCGACCGTCTCGCGGGCCTTCTACCCCGATGCGGTCATCGCCGAGGCGACCCGGAAGATCGTGCTGGAGCGCGCGCATGAGATCGGCTACCGGCCCAACCCTTTCGCCCAGAGTCTCATCACCAAGAAGACCCAGATCGTCGGCATGGTGGTCTCGGACCTGACCAACCCGTTCTACCCCGAGGTGATGACCCGGCTCACGAGCCTGCTGCAGAAGCAGGGGATGAACGTCATGCTGGCCTCGGCCGAGCAGGCCGACGGCACCGACGAGGCGGTCGATCTGCTGCTGAGCTACCAGCCCGACCTGATGATCGTGCTGGCGACCAACCTGAAATCCCATGCCCGCGAGCGCTGCGAGGCCGCCGGCGCGCCGGTCATCTTCTTCAACCGCCTGTCCGAGGACGGGCTCGGCTACGGCATCTCCTGCGACAACGTCGCGGGCGGTCGCCTCGCCGCAGATTATCTCGCCGACCTCGGCCACCGCGAGCTGCTCTACGTCTCGGCCTTCCCCGATGCCTCGACCAACGTCGAGCGGCATCAGGGCTTCTGCGAGGAAGCCACCCGGCGCGGACTTGTCGCGCCGCAGGTGATCGAGGCCGGGCGCTTCACCTACGAGGCCGGCTACGAGGCCGGGCTGGCCGTCAAGGACCTGCCGCGCCGCCCCGACGGGGTGCTCTGTGCCAACGACATCGTGGCCATCGGCTTCATCGAGGGCGTGCAGGAGGGCATCGGGCTGAAGGTGCCCGAGGACATCTCGGTGGTGGGATATGACGACATCGCCATGGCCGGCTGGCCGTCGCACCGGCTGACCACCGTCGCGCAGCCGCTCGAGAAGATGATGGATGCGACCGTGAAGCTCGCCTCCGATCTGGCGACTTCGACAGACGTTGCGCAGCGCATCCTGCACATCCCGCCCGGCAGGCTTGTCGAGCGCAACACCGTCATGGACCGGAGGAGGGCCGATGACTGACCAGACCCATCTTTTCACGCGGCTCGCGCAGTCGCACAAACCCGACTGCGTGCTGTCGCTCGGCGGGCCGCTGCCCGAGACCGTGGCGTCGCCGGACGAACTCGCGGTCACGCTCGGATCGGACGCGGTGGCGCGCTACGCCGCCGCCTGCCGCCCGGTCTACGAGGACCTGCGCCGCATCATCGGCCAGATCTCGGGGTTGGTGATCCTCGCGCAGCTCACCGCGCAGCGTCAGGTCACAGACCTGCCGGAATACACCGCCTGCGAGGCGCGGGCGGCACAGGCGCGCGACCGGCTGGGGGCGCTGAAGGTGCCCACCGGGACCGAGGCGCACAAGGCGCAGCTCGATGCCGCGCTGCAATTCTCACGCCTTGCGATGGGAACGTTCTCACAGGCGCGGGGCGGCGAGGCGCTCGCCGCCGATCTCGACCGCGCCGGGCTGCTCGTCAAACGCGCCTACGCCCATCTGCGCGCCGCCAGCGCCGCGAAGGCCGGGCTCGAGATGGTCGACCTGTCACAGGCCTGCTGCTGCTGCGGCCAGCAGCCAAGCCGCTGAAACAACATCTGTTCCATGGAGGAGAAGAATGGCTGACTATTCCATCTGGGTGCTCGAGTACAGCTACGTGCCGAACTACCACAAGAGCGGCGTGCTCTACGGCGCGCACAACGAAGGCTACGTGAAGCTTCCCTACTGCTACGTCGTCATCAAGGGCCGCGATCATGTCGCCATGGTCGACGTGGGCTACAACGACAAGGACTACGGCAAGACCCTCGGCGACCGGTTCGGCGTCGAGAACTGGCGCGACCCCAAGACCGTGCTGGCCGAGGTCGGCGTGACCCCGGAAGAGGTCGACACCTGCTTCATCACCCATGCCCACTTTGATCACTTCGGCAACGTCGAGGACTTCCCGAACACGAAATTCTACATCCAGGAGCGCGAGATCTCGAAGTGGGTCTGGGCGATGTCGCTGCCCGACCGGATGCGCTGGATGATGGTCGCGGTCGACCCCGGCGACATCGTCCGCGGCGTCGATCTTGCCCGCGACAAGCGGCTGGTGACCGTCGACGGCGCGGTCGAGGACGTGCTGCCCGGCATCGACCTGCACGCCGCGCCCGACAGCCACACCTGGGGCTCGATGTGGGTCACCGTGCGCAACGACGGCAAGAAACAGTCCGAGGACACCTGGGTTCTGGCCGGCGACCTCGTCTACCAGTTCGACAACATCACCAACGACGGCTCGGTCGTCGATGTCGAGGAGATGTATACCCCGGTCGGCCTCGCCGTCGGCAGCCAGACGAACCTGATCCTCGCCACCGAGGAGATGATGTCGCAGGCGGGCTACGAGGCGCGCCGCGTGATCCCGATCCACGAGGAGCGACTGAACGACACCTTCCCGTCGCGGATCTCGAAAGAGGGCCTGCGGATCACCGAGATCTGCCTTGCCGACGGTGAAAGCTCGAAGGTGTCCTGATGACCGACAACACAACCATCGCCATCGTCGGTGCGGGCCTCGTGGGCTCGGGCTGGGCGCTCGTCTTCGCCCGCGCGGGCTATACCGTCCGCGCCTACGACCCCTCGGAAGAGGTGCGCGGGCGCATCCTGTCGTGGGCGAAGGACAGTCTTGCCGACCTTCAGGAGGTCGGACTGGTGGACGACCCCGAGACCGTGCTGGCGCGGCTCAGCGTGCATGACACGCTGGCCGGGGCGGTCGAGGGCGCCTTCTACGTGCAGGAGTCGGTGTTCGAGACGGTCGAGGCCAAGACCGCCGTCAGCCTCGAGCTCGACGCCGCCATCGGCCCGGCGACGCTTGTCGGCTCGTCCTCGTCGGGCATCCCCGCCTCGCGTTTCACCGAAGACTGCAGCAACCGCGACCGCTACATGATCGCGCACCCGGTGAACCCGCCGCATCTCGTGCCGGTGGTCGAGATCGTGCCCGCGCCCTGGACCGCGGCGGAGGGCGTCGAGCAGGTCGCCGACCTCATGCGCGAGGTCGGACAGGTGCCCGTGCGCCTCACGCGCGAGATCGACGGCTTCGTTCTGAACCGTCTTCAGGGCGTGCTGTTGAACGAGGCCTGGGCGCTCTACGAGGACGGCATCGCGAGCCTTGCCGACATCGACGCGACCATCGCGCACGGTCTCGGCCTGCGCTGGTCGTTCATGGGGCCGTTCGAGACCATCGACCTCAACGCGCCCGGCGGCATCGAGGATTACGCCGCCCGGCTGCGCGGTCTCTATGCCGGGATGGTGCGCACGCCGCCGCGCGGGCCCTGGCCCGACGCGGTCATCGCCAGGGCCACCGAGGAACGCCGCGCCGCGCTTCCCGCCGAGGATCTCGCCGAGCGCCGCGCCTGGCGCGACGCCAAGCTCTCGCGGCTCGTGGCCTTCAAGACATCGCAGGGGCTGACCGACTGACCGTGTCGGCCCGCTTCCCCATTCTCCGACTTCGAAAGGAAACACCATGTCAGTGACCTATCTCAAACGCGGCATGCCCGAGGCCGACCGGGCCGAGGACGACGCCAAGACCCGCGGCATCGTGGAATCCACCCTCAAGGACATCGAGGCCCGCGGTGATGTCGCGGTGCGCGAGCTGTCGGAGAAATTCGACAGCTATACCCCTGAGAGCTTCCGCCTCAGCCAGCAGGAGATCGACGATCTGATCGGCCAGCTCTCCGAGCGCGAGGTCGCCGACATCAGGTTCGCGCAGGAGCAGGTGCGCAACTTCGCGCAGGCGCAGCGCGACACCATGCTCGACCTCGAGGTCGAGACGATGCCGGGCGTGATCCTCGGGCACAAGAACATCCCCGTGCAGTCGGTGGGCTGCTACGTGCCCGGTGGCAAGTTCCCGATGGTCGCCTCGGCGCACATGTCGGTGGCCACCGCCTCGGTTGCGGGGGTGCCGCGCATCATCGCCTGCACGCCGCCGTTCCAGGGCAAGCCCAACCCGGCGGTGATCGCCGCCATGCACTTCGGCGGTGCCCACGAGATCTACGTGCTGGGCGGTATTCAGGCCATCGGCGCCATGGCCATCGGCACCGAGACCATCGAGCCGGTGCACATGCTGGTCGGCCCCGGCAACGCCTTCGTGGCCGAGGCCAAGCGCCAGCTTTTCGGCCGCGTCGGCATCGACCTCTTCGCCGGCCCGACCGAGACCATGGTGATCGCCGACGAGACCGTCGACGCCGAGCTCTGCGCCACCGACCTGCTGGGGCAGGCCGAGCACGGCTACAACTCGCCCGCCGTGCTGGTGACCAATTCGCGCAAGCTTGCCGAGGACACCCTGAGCGAGATCGACCGGCTGCTCGAGATCCTGCCCACCGCCGGCACCGCCAGCGTGAGCTGGCAGGACTACGGCGAGGTCATCGTCTGCGACAGCTACGACGAGATGCTCGACGTGGCCAACGACATCGCCTCGGAGCACGTGCAGGTGATGACCGACCGCGACGACTGGTTCCTCGAGAAGATGCACTCCTACGGGGCGCTGTTCCTCGGGGCGCGGACCAATGTCGCCAACGGCGACAAGGTGATCGGCACCAACCACACGCTGCCCACCAAGAAGGCGGGCCGCTACACCGGCGGGCTCTGGGTCGGCAAGTTCCTGAAGACCCACAGCTACCAGAAGGTGACCACCGACGAGGCCGCGACGCTGATCGGCGAATACGGCTCGCGCCTGTGCATGCTCGAGGGCTTCGTGGGCCACGCCGAGCAGTGCAACATCCGGGTGCGCCGCTACGGCGGGCAGAACGTGCCCTACGGCGCGGCCGCACCCTATCGCGAGGCGGCGGAATGACGGCCATGCTGCCCGATTTCCGGCTCGACGGCAGGCGTGCGCTGGTGACCGGCGCGGGGCGGGGCATCGGCCTCGCCATCGCGCAGGCCTACGCGGAAGCGGGGGCGGAGGTGACCCTCTGCGCCCGCACCGCGCCCGAGATCGAGGCCGCGGCGGCAGAGCTGCGCGCCGCCGGTCTTGCTGCCGAGGCGCTGGCGCTCGACGTGACCGACATCGCCGCCTTCGAGGCGGCAGTCGTGGCGCGCGCGCCCTTCGACGTCTTCGTCAACAACGCCGGCACCAACCGCCCGAAACCGCTCTCGGAGGTCACCGAGGCGGATTACGACGCGGTCATGGGGCTGAACCTCAAGGCCGCGATGTTCTGCGCCCGTGCGGTCACCCGGCGCATGGTGGCGGCGGGGCAGGGCGGCTCGGTCATCAACATGTCCTCGCAGATGGGGCACGTTGGGGCCCGTGACCGGACGCTCTACTGCGCCTCGAAATGGGCCATCGAGGGCTTTACCAAAGCGCTCGCGGTCGAACTCGGCGAGCATGGCATCAGGGTCAACACGATCTGCCCGACCTTCATCGAGACCCCGATGACGAAGCCGTTCTTCGAGGACAGCGCGTTTCGCGCCTCGGTGCTGTCGAAGATCAAGCTCGGGCGCCTCGGGCAGGTGGACGACGTGACCGGCGCGGCGGTGTTCCTTGCCTCAGACGCCTCGGCGCTGATGACCGGCAGCGCGCTGATGCTCGACGGCGGCTGGACGGCGGACTAGCCTGCCACCTGCGCGCCGCGGTCCCGCGTGTCGCGCCACGAACACCAACGAAAGGCCAAGGATGAAGCGTTTCTCGGCAAATCTCGGCTTCCTCTGGTCCGGAGAGGAGCTGCTCACCCGCATCGCACACGCTGGCGCGGCGGGCTTTCCGGCGGTCGAGCTGCACTGGCCCTACGACGTGCCCGCAGCCGACGTGCGCCGGGCTTGCGCCGACGCGGGCGTGCGGCTGCTCGCGCTCAACTCGCCGCTCGGCGACACGTCGGCCGGAGAGTCGGGACTCGCGGCGCTGCCCGGGCGGCAGGCCGACTTCCGCGAGAGCTTTCACCGCGCCGCCGACTACGCGCGCGAGGCGGGCGCGGGCAGGGTGCACGTCATGGCCGGGATCACCGCCTTCGACGCGGCGGGCCGCGCGGCGATGGCCGAGAACCTCCGCTGGGCCGAAGAGGCCGCGCCCGAACTGACGCTGCTGCTCGAGCCGCTCAACCGCCACGACAAGCCGGGCTATTTCTATCACCTGCCCGAACAGGCTCTGGAGATCATCGAAGGCGCAGGGCTCGCCCGCACCCGGCTGATGTTCGACGCCTACCACGTCGGCCGCGAGGGCCTGTCGCCCGAAGCGGAATACGACGGCGCCGCGCCGCATGTCGGCCACGTCCAGTTCGCCTCGGTCCCGGACCGGCGCGAACCGTTTGGCGGCACGGTCGACATGGCGCGGTTCCTCGCGCATCTTGCGGCGCGCGGCTACGACGGCTGGGTGGGCTGCGAATACCTGCCCGCGAGCACGGTCGAGGACGGCCTGCCGGAATTGCGCGCGATGGCCGAGGCCTTTGACCGCGCCGCCGCGTGAGGCCGGTGCCCGGCCTCGCCGAAGACCAACAATGCCCCGCCTGCGCGCGGGAGACCAAACCCCGAGGGAGCGACACATGCTTTTGGGCGTGATCGGAGACGATTTCACCGGATCGAGCGACATCGCCAACACGCTGGCCAAGGCCGGCATGGCGGTGACGCAATACAGCGGCGTGCCGCAGGGTGCAGCGGCGCCCTCGGTCGAGGCCGGGATCGTGGCGCTGAAATCGCGCACCGTCCCGGTCAAGGACGCGGTCCGCGCCTCGCTTGCCGCGCTCGACTGGCTGCTGGCGCAGGGCTGCGAGCAGATCGTGTTCAAGTATTGCTCGACCTTCGATTCCACGCCCCAGGGCAACATCGGCCCCGTTGCGGCGGCACTCGCCGACCGGCTGGGCGCCTCGATCGTGCCGGTCGTCCCCTCGTTTCCCGGGGCGGGCCGCACGGTCTACCAGGGCCATCTCTTCGTTAAGGATACGCTGCTTTCGGAAAGCGGCATGGAGGCGCATCCGCTGACCCCGATGACCGACCCCGACATCCGGCGCTGGCTGGCCCTTCAACTCTCCGAGCCGGTGGGGCATGTGCCCTTCGACGCCGTGCATGGCGGGGCAGAGTCCATCCGCGCCCGGATGCAGGCCGAGGCCAAAGCGGGGCGTCGGATGCAGGTCGTCGATACCGTCTGTGACGCCGACCTCATGGCCATCGGCGCCGCTTGCGCGGGGCTGAAGCTGGTCACCGGGGGATCGGGCATCGCCATGGGGCTGCCCGCCAATTTCCGCGAGCGGGGCAAGCTCTCAGGGGACGGCGCGGCGTGGCGCGGCAACGCCGGGCCCTGCGCCATCCTCGCCGGATCGAGTTCGCGCCAGACCCGCGCGCAGGTCGCCCGGCATGCCGCGTCGCACCCGGCGCTGCGGATCGTCGCCGGCGACGTGATCGAAGGCCGCACGACGCCCGAAGACGTGACCGACTGGATCATGCGGCACGCGGACGAACTGCCGCTCGCCTATGCCACCGCCGACCCGGAAACCGTGCGCGCGGTTCAGGAGGAATACGGCCGGGACCGTGCTGCCAGCGCGCTCGAGGCCCTCTTCGCCGAAGTTGCCCGGCAGATCGTGGCGCGCGGCGTGACCCGGCTGATCGCGGCCGGGGGCGAGACCTCCGGCGCGGTGGTCGAAGGCCTCGGCATCGACGCGCTGGAGATCGGCCCCGAGATCGCGCCCGGCGCCCCGGCGCTGCGCGCGGGGGACCTCACGCTGGCGCTGAAGTCGGGCAACTTCGGCGAGGATGACTTCTTCGAGACCGCCGCCGGCATCCTCGGCACCGGGGAGGGCGAAGCATGAGCGCCGAGACCGCGCTGCGCGAGCAGATCTGCACCATCGCCAGGTCGATCTTCGATCGCGGGCTGACCGGCGGCGCCTCGGGCAACATCTCGGCCCGGCTGCCGGACGGCGGGCTGCTGGTGACGCCGACCGGCGCGTCGATGGGCACGCTCGATCCCGCCCGGCTGTCGCGTTTCGATGCCGAGGGCCGGCACATCGACGGCGACAGGCCGACCAAGGAAATGCCGCTGCACACGGCGTTCTACGACACCCGCGCGTCCACCGGCGCGGTGGTTCACCTGCACTCGACCCATTCGACGGCGCTGTCGATGCTGCGCGACGTCGATCCCGAGAACATGCTGCCGCCGCTCACCGCCTACTCGATCATGCGGCTCGGCAAGGTCGTGCGACTGCCCTACTTCCGGCCCGGCGATCCGGCCATGGGCGAAGCGGTGCGGGGGCTCGCCGGACGGCGCTCGGCGATGGTCCTCGCGCATCATGGCCCCGTCGTCGCGGGCAAGGACCTCGAGGCGGCGCTCTACGCCATGGAAGAGCTCGAGGAGACCTCGAAGCTGGCGCTTCTTCTGCGCGACCGCGACCCGGTGCTGCTGAGCGATGCCGAGGTGATGGAACTGGTCCGCATCCACAAGCCCGACTGGGACTGAGGGCCCAGGGCACTGCGGCGACCCTATCCTTCGGGATAGGACACCCATCCGCGTGTCCAGCACGTGATCCCTATGCTCACTCGCGCCGGCCCCGGCCTCTGGGATAGGTGTCGTGGTGTAACGAGTCCCGGATGGGGGCGGGTCGTACCGGTTGGTCGACCGGCCCCCATGTTCCCCCGCCTTTGATGCTTCGCGCGGATGGCGGACAGGGCGCGCGCCTCATCGGCAGAGCGCAGCGATTTCCAGGCCGGCCCGCACACAGACCAGACAGACGCAGGACTCGCCTAGCTCTCCATGGCGAACACGAGATCTGCCGGAATGCTCTGCCCGCGCACGGTGGCCCCGTTCGGCAGATCGTTCCCGTCGAGCTTGTGACGGATCGCCTCGGCGTCGAGACCGTAGCCCACCCAGCGTGCGCGCAGCCGTTCGGCCAGCACGCTTTCGGGCACGTCGATCATGCAGGTCAGGTCAAACAGTGGATGCAACGCCGACCACGGCGCGCGGTCCAGAAGCAGGTAGTTTCCCTCGGCCAGGATCAGACGGACCGTCGAGGGCACGAGCCGCGCGGAGCCGCGCGAGATCTCGAGATCGCGGTCGAAGACCGGCACCGCCACCGTGTCCTCGTCGTCGGCGCGCAGCCGGGTCAGCGCCGAGCGCAGCCCGCCCACGTCGAAGGTGTCGGGCGCGCCCTTCCAGGGAAGGCGCCCCATCTGTCGCAGCACCGCGTCGTCGTAATGGAACCCATCCATCGGAAGGACCGCGCTCTCGCCCGGACGCACGGCCTCGAGCCGCGTGTGCAGCGCTTCGACGGTCGTGCTCTTGCCCGAGCCCGGCGCGCCGGCGATGGCCAGAACCTGTCGCCCGGGCTGGTCGAGCAGGCGGAGGGACTCTGCGACGAGCCCCTCCAGATCGGTGGCCCGGCTCATCAGATCAGCCGATACTGCGCGGCCTTGTTGCGCAGGAACGGCAGGCCCTTCGACATCACCTCGTCGTGGCTTTCCGCCACCGGGCGCCACACGGCCAGCCCGAAGCCCACCTCGGGCGGCATGTTGATGAAGCTCTCCATGGCGAGCCCTCCCTTGAAGTCGATGGCCTTCAGGGTGGCAAAGATCTCGTCCCAATCGCAAGTGCCTTCGCCGGGGGTGCCCCGGTCGCTCTCGCTCAGGTGGATGTACTTCAGGTAGTCGCGGGCATCGAGAATGCCGTTGCCGGCGCCCTTTTCCTCGATGTTCATGTGGTAGGTGTCGAGGTGGATGAAGATGTTGTCCGAGCCGACGCGCTCGATCATGTCGCGCGCCTGCCAGCCGGTGTTGATGAGGTGGTTCTCGTAGCGGTTGACCGGCTCGATCCCGAAGAGAAGGTCGACGGATTTCGCGTAGCGCGAGGACGCGTCCAGCACCTTGGCGATATTGTCGTATTCGCCCTGCGTCGGGGTCGTCCCGGTGCGCTGGCCGATGCCGCCGAAGGTGACGCCCGAAAGCGCCTCGGCGCCGCAGGCCTTGGTCTTGTCGATCGCCAGTTGCAGGTACTCGATCGCGCCCTCAGGATTGACCGAGGCCCAGTACTGCTCGGGCAGGCCGAGCGAGCAGATCGCGCGCAGGCCGCTCTTCTCGAGCAGCGCGGCAGTGTGGGCGGTGTCGATCTCGGACGGACGCAGCATCGGGATCTCGATGAAGTCGACGCCGTATTCAAGGGCGCCTGCAACGGCGCGCTCGGCGCCCTCGCGGTCCCAGTTCATCGTCCACATGCTCGTATGAACGCCAAAACCTTCCATCATGTGTCCTTTCTGAGGATAAATCGGTAGAGTTGTGCGGCCTGGCGCGAGCGCATCATCATGACCGCGATCAGGAAGAGGCCCCAGACGGCCGTCGAGAGGTGCTGGTTCGCCCCCACGAGGTTCAGCCCCGAGGACAGCACCTGCAGGATGACCAGCGAGATGATGACCGGCATCACCCGGCCGTGCCCGCCGAAGGGGTCGATCCCGCCGAGGAAGCAGGCCAGCACGGTGATCAGCAGCATCGCCTCGCCGTGGCCCACGCGGACCGAGTTGAAGCGCGCCGCCATCAGGATGCCGGCAACGGCGCAGAGCACTCCCGACAGGGCATAGATCAGCACCAGCGTGCGCTTGGTATGCAGGCCCGCGTATTCCGCCGCCTTGATGTTCGATCCGGTCATGTAGACCGAGAACCCGTGCGGCGTGCGGCGCAGCAGGATGTGCCAACCGAGCGCCACCAGCGCGAAGATGATCAGCGGGACGGGCAGGCCCATCAGGCTGCCGTGGCCGAGCGTGCGCATGTAGTCGGGAAAGCCCGAGATGTCGCCGCCGCGGGTCAGGAACTCGCCCAGACCGCGCAGGAAGATCATCATCGCCAGCGACACGAGGATCGGGTGCGCGCCGACATAGGCGACGACGGCGCCCATCACCGCGCCCGAGGCGGCCCCCACCGCCAGCGCCGCGACGGTCCCGAGGATCAGCGCCATGATCCCCGCGTCGGCACCGCCGAGCTGCATGAAGGTCCAGGCAAGCGTCAGGCCGCTGATGTTGGCGGTGTAGACGATAGCGAGGTTCAGCCCGCCCGAGACGATGGGTGCCAGCATCGCCAGCGTGAGCAGGCCCAGCAGCGGCATCTGGAACCCCATGGAGCCGAGGTTCGCGCCGGTCAGGAACCGCGGCGAGGCGATCGAGAAGGCCGCAACGAGCAGAGCGAGCAGGATGAGCAGACCGGCGTTCTCGCCGCCGACCAGGCGCTTCAGTCCGCCCGGCTGCCGGGCCTCGGCCCGCGCCTTGGGCTTGGCGGTCGTGTTGGACGGGGTCATGCGCGGCCTCCTTTCCGGCGGTGGAAGAGTTCCGAGAGATCGACGTTGGAGGTGGAGATCGCGATCAGGATCGCGGCGCCGATGATCATCTGGAAGGCGAAGGGCGAGATGCCGAGCAGGTTCAGGCCGTTCTGCGTGACCGCGACGAACATCACCCCCAGCACCGCACCGAGGATCGAACCGCGCCCGCCACCGAGACGGGCTCCGCCCAGCACCACCGCGGCCAGCACGTCGAGCTCGCGTCCGTAAAGCGCGTTGGGGACGACTTCCTTCACGATGTTGACCTGCATGAGGCCCGCGATGCCGGCCATCAGGCCGCTCCAGCCGAAGGCGATGCCCTGCATCGCGGCGATGTTGACACCAGCGCGGCGGGCGCCCTCGGGGTTGTCGCCGAAGGCATAGAGCTGCCGGCCGATGTTGGTATGGCGCAGCAGCAGCCATGTCGCGGCGACACAGCCGATCATCACGGCGACCGCAAGCGTCAGCTCGGACCAGATGCCTTGCGCGTTCTCGTACTCGAAGATGAAGATCCGCGCGGTCCACCAGTCGGGCAGGTTGTAGATGTTGCGCCCGCCGGTGAAGAACATCAGCAGCCCGAAGAAGGCGTTGAAGGTGGCAATGGTCACCACGATCGAGATGATGCGGAAGCCGTGGATCAGCCAGGCGTTCAGCAGCCCCAGCAGGATGCCGAGCGAGCCGCAGAACAGGAAGCCCAGCAGCCAGTTGCCGCCGCCGATGCCGATCAGCAGCTTCGCGGCGACGTATTGCACCACCGAGGCCGCGACGGCGAAGGAGATGTCGATGCCGCCGGCGATCAGCACCACCAGCAGGCCGACCGCCCAGATCAGGTTCACGGCGCTGTTGTTGAACAGCGAGGTGATGTTGCTCAGCGTGGCGAATTGCGGCGCGCTCACCGAAAGGAACAGGCACAGAAGCGCCAGCACCACCGCGAGCCGCATCTCGATCTTGTGGGTTCGGAACAGGTTACGCATAGATTCGCTCCTCGAGCTCGGGCACGGTGATCTCGCGCGGGTCGATTTCCGAGACGATGCGCCCGTCGGCCATGTGCAGGATGCGGTCCGAGTGGAACATCACCTCGGTCACCTCGTCCGAGATCAGCAGGATCGCGAGCCCGGCGTCGGCCAGCTGCCGCACGATGCGGAAGATCCCCGCCCGAGCGCCGACGTCGACGCCAACGGTCGGGCTGTCGAGGATCAGCAGCCTCGGATCGGTGGCGAGCCATTTCGCCAGCACGACCTTCTGCTGGTTGCCCCCCGACAGGGTCGAGATGGCATCCTCGGGCTGGCCGATCTTCACGCCCAGCTCCTTGATCCAGTGACGGACGAGCGCGTCCTTCTTCCGCTCTGAGAGCAGGCCAGTGGGCTCCAGCAGCTTGTGCAGCGCGGAAATCACGGTGTTGTCGGCGATGGACTGCTTCTGCAGCAGACCCAGCGACAGGCGGTCCTCGGAGACGTAGGCCATGCCGCGCGCGATGGCCTCGCGGATGTTGGTCGGACGGTAGGCCGCGCCCTCGAGCCGCATGGTGCCGGCGTTCGCGCGGCGCATGCCCATCAGCACATGGGCAAGCTCGGTGCGGCCGGCACCGATGAGGCCCGTGAGCCCCAGCACCTCGCCCTCGCGGATGGTCAGCGAGACGTCCTCGAACTCGCCATGGCGCGACAGGCCCGTGACCTCGAACACCGGGCGGGCCTCGGGCCGGTCGCGAACGTCGACCTCGTGCTCGATGTGGTGGCCGGTCATCAGCTCGCCCAAGCGGGCCTGGCTCATGCCCTCGGTGGGGTAGACGCCGACGAGGTTGCCGTCGCGGACGACCGTGACACGCTCGGCGATGTCGAGCACCTCGGCCAGACGGTGACTGACGAAGACGATGGCCACGCCGTCCGCCGAGAGCTTGCGCACGATGTCGAGTAGCCGGTCGGTCTCGGACTGTGTCAGCGAAGCGGTCGGCTCGTCCATGAAGATCAGCCGCGCATCGTTCATAAGCGCCCGCGCGATGGCGACCACCTGCCGCTGCGCGATGGGAAGATCGTTGAGCGGCGCGCCGAGGTCGAGCGTCACGCCCAGCCGGTCGAGCACGGCCCGCGCCCGCTCGGTCATCGCGCCGGTGCGCGAAAGCCCGGGGCGCAGCCCGACGAGACTGTCGAAGGCGATGTTCTCGGCCACGCTCATGTGGGGAAACAGCGCAAGGTCCTGCCAGATCACGGAAACGCCCATCTGGCGGGCCTGAACGGGGGTGATGCTGTCGACGGGTTCGCCGAACAGCTCGATCAGCTCGGCCTGTTCGGGCTGGTGAACGCCGGTCACCACCTTGATCAGCGTGGACTTGCCGCATCCGTTCTCGCCGGCGAGGCAATGCACCTCTCCGGCGCGGACCTCGAAGTCCACCGCGTTGAGCGCCTGCACGCCGCCGAAGGCCTTGGAGACCTTCCGCAAGCGCAAGGCGTAGCGGTCTGCCTTGGCAGTTGTCATGTCATCCATCCTGTCGGGGAAAGTCTGGGTGGCGGGACGGCACGAGGGCCGCCCCGCCGGGGAGGATAAGAGGGCTCAGAGACCCATGTCGGCCAGTTCGTCCACGGTCGACTCGTTGATCTCGAGCAGGTTGTCCGTGATGATGTCGTGACCCTCGACGTCGGGCTCGACCGTGCCGAGACCGGGGATCTCGGTGCCGGCGGTGATCTCTTCGCCGTCAGCCAGCATCTTGCCGAGCGAGACGAAGACCTCGCCGGCCTGTGCCGGGTTCCACATGAACCCGCCCGAGAGCACGTCGTTGTGGATCATCTTGCGTCCCTGACCGGGCGAGAACGGTCCGAGCACGAAGATCTCGCCGGTCTTGCGGCGCTCTTCGACCGCGCGGCCCGCGCCGATGGGGCCCTGGCTGCCGAAGGCGAGGAAGCCCTTGAGGTCCGGGTTCGCGGCGATCAGGTCAAGCGCCGTCGAGCGGCTGTCGTCGACGTTCTCGGCCACGCCGTAGCGGTCGCCGACCATCTCGAGGTCGGGGCGGTTCTCCTGCATCCACGCGATGGCGGCATCGGCCCAGGCGTTGTGCAGCGGCACGGTGAGCGAGCCGACGTAGACCGCGTACTTGCCGCCCTCGTCGCCGATCTTCTCCGACAGCAGCTGCGCATGCGCCTCTCCGAAGCCCTCGGCCGAGGCCAGCTCGAAGTTCCAGTCGACGTTCTCGAGGCCGGGGCCCTCGTGCGAGATCACCTTGATGCCGGCGTCACGGGCCTTCTTCAGGACCGGCTCGAGCGCGGCTTCGTCGTTGGGCACCACGCCGATGACGTCAACGCCCTTGGCGATCAGGTCTTCGATGGCCTGCACCTGCAGCGCGGGGTCGGCGGAGACGGGGCCGATCATCTCGGCCTCGACGCCAAGCTCCTCGGCGCGGCGCTCGATGCCGTCTTCCATCGCGTTGAACCACGGAATGCCGCCGATCTTCACCACGACACCGATGCTGGTCTCGGCGTGGGCCGCCGAGGCAAGCCCCGCGGCAAGCGCAATCGCGCTGATCAAACCCTTGAACTTCATGTCTGTCCTCCCTCGGCGCAGGAAATCATGCGCCCTCTGGTCTCCGATGTTGCACAATCGGTTGTGCACTCTTCCCTAAGAAAACCACGTAACCCCTCCAGTTGCGTGGCGATCAATTGGGGAATTGGTCCGCACAATCGATGTTGCAATCTAACACCCGGATCGCGCAGACTGTCAACATGGCGAATTCATTCGGGCCGGGAAATTTTCGAAAGCTGCGACCAACCACATGACGGACAAGCAGAAAAGAACGATCTACGACATCGCCGAAAGGGTCGGTGCGTCGCCCTCGACGGTCAGTGCCGCGCTCAACGGGTCGTGGAAGAAGCGGCGGATCAAGAAGGAAACCGCCGAGCGGATCATCCAGGCCGCGCGCGATTTCGGCTACTCGGCGAATCTTCAGGCGCGGGGGCTGCGGACCTCGAACTCCGGACTCGTGGCGCTGCTCATTCCCGACTACAACCGCTTCTTCTCGAACATCGCCCAGACGTTCTCGCGCGAGGTCCGCGCGCGGGGGCAATGCCCGGTCATCGTCTCGACCGACCGCGACCCCGAGGAAGAGGGCACTACGGTCGCCGACCTGACCGCCTATTCCATCGACGCGCTGTTCGTCGCCGGTGCCGCTGCGCCCGACGAGATCAGCCGCCAGTGCCAGGCGGCCCGGATCCCGCATGTCTTCGTCGACCAGCCGTGCAGCCTCGCGGCGTCGGTGGTGACCGACAACCGCAACGGCGCGCGCATCCTCACCGACGAGATCATGGCCTCGATGGTTCCCGAAAGCCTTGCCGCGGGGGAGGGGCCCTACTTCATCGGCGGCGACAGGGGCTTGCCTGCGACGGCCAACCGGATCGAGGGCTACAAGGCGGCGCTCTACGCGCGGCTCGGCGCTGCGCCGGAAGACCACATCCTTGCCACGAGCTACGACGTCGGCGCCGCGACCCTCACCATCGCCGATCTCTACGCGCATCTCGGGCGGCTCCCGGCCGGATTGTTCATCAACTCGGACAGCGTTTTCGAGGGGGTGCTGCGCTTTCTCGCGACCTTGCCCGAGGCAGAGTTGCAGCGCTGCGCGGTCGGGTGTTTCGACTACGAGCCTTTCGGACAGCTTCTGCGGTTCCCGGTCCACATGATCCGCCAGCGCCACCAGATGCTCATTCAGCGTGCCTTTGCATTGCTGGAAGCCGGCGGTCCGCCCAGTGTCGAGATCGTCCAGCCCGAGCTCTACCGCGCGGGCAGCCGATGACCCGCGGCCAGCGGATGCCGGGCGACAACGCGAGATGTCCGTTGCAAGCTCGCGGTGCCGCGGGAAGGGCGGTCTGCGCAATGTCAGCCCGAGCGGGAATGGCAGGTACGGTGGGGTCAGAATCCGATTTCGGGTGGGGCGGATGTTCACCCTGCGCCGGGTCAATGGCTTGCGTGGAACGGAGGTCAGTGCGGTCTCTGGTCAACCGTAATACCCTCGACAACCGAAGTTGCCGAGGGGTAAGGTACTCAAAAGTTACAGCGCCGGGTTCACTCACGGACTCAACGCAGTCGCATAACTAGCACGTCGAATTGACGAATCCAAGAAATTATCATTACGATAATTTCTGATCTGACCGTTTAGCTCAGGTTGCAACAGTCCGGAAGGACGGTAGGGAAATGGACAAGCTCACCTCGATCTTTCAGCTTCGCGAGATGCTCAGCCAGCTCGAGCACGATGTCGGGCTCGACACCCTGAGCCGCATCGAGAGGGACGTGCTGCTGGCAGCGCACAGCCTGAGCGAAGGCACCGGCGCGGTGGTCAGCTCCGAGCAGATCCGCGCGCATCCGCTGCTGACCTCGGTGACGCAGGCGACCTTCTATCGCGCGATGCGTCGCCTTCTGAACTGCGGCTTTCTCGAACGGGCAGACGGCTCTCGCGCCAAGACCTACACGGTGCGCAGTGACCGCATCGACCCCGAGCTGACCTCGCGCTAGCGGCGCCCCCGGGGCACCGCGTCACGCGAAAACGCCAGCAATGCCAGACTTTCAGTGAGCCGAGACGTGACTTCCCTTCAATCCTACCCGGTGGTGATCCTCGCCTACGTCCTGTGCCACGGTCTGACGGCGCTTCTGATCACGCCGCTGCAGAACCAGCTCTTCCCTGACGTAACCTTGTTTGCCAGCCTCCTCTACCTGCCGCACGGGGTGCGGGTGCTGTCCGCCTGGCTGCTGGGCTGGCGGGCCTTCCCTCCGCTCTGCCTCGGGGCGGCGGCCTCGGAGGTGCTTTTCACGCCTGCCGAATTCGGCTCGATCACCGACCCCGTGCTGATCGCCTCGATCGCCATCGGCGCAAGCTCGGCACTGGTGGCCTTCGAAGTGTTCAGGCTCGTCGGCAGGCCGCTCTACGCCGGACGCGAGCGCCGGGTGGACTGGCGCGCGCTGCTGCTGGTCGGCGTGCTGGCCTCGGTGTTGAACTCGGTCGGCCAGGCGTTCGTGTTCTCTGACAGGATCCTGCCCGACCACATGGCATCCATCGTGGCGACATACGCTGCAGGCGATCTGCTCGGCCTCGTCGTCACCACGCTGGGGCTGATGATGGTCTTTCGCTGGATGCGGATCGCGCGTCAGCTCAACGGCGCGTCGCGCTGACACGGCATCCGGCGCGGTTCCTTCCTACGGTTTGACCACGACCTCGCGCGGGCGCTTGGCCAGCGGCTCGGCGGCGCCGTCCTCCTTGATGAGGATGGTCTCGGTAATCTCGATTCCCCAGTCGTCCATCCACAGACCCGGCATAAAGTGGAAGGTCATCCCCGGTTCGAGTTCCGTGGTGTCCTCGGGCCGCAGACTGATGGTGTGCTCGCCCC
>MDTG01191789.1_pt1 | contig 32752 bp, 33 predicted proteins | sample 811421 | NCBI WGS metagenome assembly MDTG01 (sample SAMN05326645, study PRJNA326480) | marine metagenome | isolation source: seawater | place: Pacific Ocean: South East | collected 2011
GATCTCTGACCGTAAACCAGCGATTTGCTCGTTTAACTGCTGCTCGCGACTTTGTTCAAGCTCTTGCTCACACGCTTGCAGTTCAAGTCGGCTTTCTTTGTCCATTACATTGACAACAATACCGATCACCATGTTCAGAAAAGCAAAAGCGGTCAAGAAAATGAACGTCATATAGAACAACCAACTCCATGGGTAGACTTCCATCGTCTCATATTGGATATCCGTCCAGTCTTCGAACGTCATCACACGGAACAGAGTGAGCATCGAACGTGCGATGTTTTCCCATAGGAACGGATTAATATCTTTGAATAGATAGCTCCCCAGCGCAGCGTAGATGTAGAAGATAATGAACATCAACAACACGACGTAACCCATCTGCGGCAGTGCTTTTAGCAAGGATGTGATGAGCGTTCGTAATTCGGGAATGATCGATATCATTCGGAGCACTCGGAATACACGCACAAGGCGAGCCAACAAGGCAAGTTCAGAGTCATTCACTGGAATGAGACTGACCACGACTACCAGCGTATCGAACACATTCCAGCCATTTTTAAAGAAGTGCTTTTTATCGCTATCGGCGATGAACCGTATGGCAATTTCAACCACGAAAAAAATAGTGATGAACCAGTCCAAGCCCACCAGCATCGTATTTACCAAGCTCGGGAGTTCGTATGTTTTCGCACCAATCTCCAGTGCTGAGATGATGATCACCGTAATCACCGCAAACTCGAATAAACGGTTGTTTTTTAGCGTGGCTAAGCGCCCTTTTAGTGCTTCATACATACGTTTGTTTTACCTTAAATAGCGAAACACACTTACAGATAGAAAACCCAAACTAAGTACCCGGCCAGCAAAAAACGATAAATAACATAAGGCCACATGCCGACTTGGTTTAACCATTTCAAAAATAAATGAATAGCGGTAATCGCAGTGATGAATGATGCTAATGTTCCGATAGCAAATGCTGTCCAGTCGATTAATACGTCCTCACTGACAACATCCAGTAACTTAAGCGTGGCAGCTGCTACGGTGATCGGGATGGCCATAAAAAATGAAAACTTTGATGCGGTCTCACGCGTCATACCAAGAAAGAGACCCGCCGTGATCGTTGAGCCCGAACGTGAAGTGCCTGGAATAAGTGCAATAGCTTGAAACAGGCCAACAACAAGCGCGTCTTTTAAGCCAATTTGCGCCAACGTGCGTTCGCCACGGCAGTACCTATCTGCCACAGCTAGTAAGATGGCAAACACAACCGTAGTGGTAATGATCACGGCAACAGCACGCAATACGGAGTCGACGTAATCAATAAGGAAGTAACCTGCCACGCACGCGGGTATCGTGGCTACTACAACCATCCAGGCAAGTTTGCTGTCACCGACATGTCGACCCTTAGGAATCGAACGTAAACCATCAAACAACAGCGTACTCACTTCCTTACGAAAATAGCCTACTACAGCGAGTAAAGTTCCAACATGAACAGCCAAGTCAAAAGCAACCCCCTGGTCTTGCCAACCGGTCAGTACCGGTAGCAATATGAGGTGAGCTGAACTAGAGATGGGTAGAAACTCTGTGATTCCCTGTAAAATACCCAACCAAATAGCGTGTAAAAAATCCATGTAAATGCCCGCGTCTCGTCGTTATTGTAATTGCGCAGGCATTATACCCATAACCCTGGTTATTTTAATCAGCCAAAGCTGAATTTTTCTAAGCTTTATCGCTTTATCCGTTCATGTAACCGATTAACCACCGAATCGGTATCGGATGACGGAATTAAAAAGCACAGGTTATAAGCACTTGCACCTTGGCATATCATACGCACCGGTGTAGGTGATACAGCGTCAAAAACCCACTGGCTGAGCTGGGACTGTCGTCCAATTTGGTTACCAATGAGTGCCACTAACGATAAATCCTGTTCTAGCTCGACCCGAGCGAAGGCTTCAATCTCGTCAATCGCAGCCGAGGGTAAAGTGACTTGGTTATTGGCTTGACTGCCGCCTTCATCCAAGGTCAGGGCGATACTCACCTCCGATGTGGTAATCAAATCAACACTAATGTCGTATTTAGCGAAAATGCCAAAAAGCTTCGCCAAAAAACCCGATGCATGGAACATATCAATACTATGCACCGTCATCAGCGTTTGCTTTTTACGCACAGCAATCGCACGTACGTCAGGGCGAAAAACGGTATTTTTCACCAGTCGAGTGCCGCCACGCTCTGGAAACTGGCTATGACCCACAAAAACCGGAATATTGTGCTCGATTGCGGGAATCAAGCTTGCTGGGTGTAGCACTTTTGCGCCAAAAGTTGCCATCTCTGCCGCTTCGTCAAAGCTCATTTCTGGAATAGGGAACGCTTCCTTACACAGGCGAGGATCGGTGGAATAGACGCCCGCGACATCGGTCCAAATTTGCACTTCACTGGCCCCTGTCGCCACTGCAAGCAGCGCTGCGCTGTAGTCACTCCCCCCTCTTCCTAACGTCGTTGTCAAGCCCGCTTCGGTGGCGCCAATAAACCCTTGCGTGACATACTGAATGTCCGAGTTTAAGGTAAGCAATTGTTGAGCTGTTTTGGTGCGGGTTGCGTCCATATTCGGACGCGCATGGCCAAAGCGTTCATCAGTAACCAACCACGTTTCAGCGGTCATCACCTCAGCCATCGTTTGAGTTTGTTCTTCCCACACAGCACAAAATAACAAACTTGAGCAGCGCTCCCCAAAACTCAACAATCGATCACGCCATTGGGAAAAGCGCGTCGACGTTTCACCCGGTCTCTCCTCTAAATGCTGACGCAAATCAGCATGAATACACTCAAGCGCAGTCTGCCAATAGAGTAAACGGGGTTGTCTCAACCGAGAGACTTGAGAAAGAATCGTCTGATGACGCTGCTCTATCTGTGCCAAACTATCCGCACTATTGCTCGCCATATGTGCGATTTTAACCAGCGCGTCGGTCACGCCACCACAGGCACTGACCACTACGATTAAACGTTGAGTTTGTTGCTGTACATTGGCTACAGCTGCGGAAATAGCGTCATAAGTTGCAACGCTGGTGCCGCCGAATTTGGCGATACTGAGATTATTCTGAAGTTGATTCATTTGATCCTCTGAACAAATTACAACAATGTTCAGAGAGCTTGGTCCACGCTGAGATGACTCAAAAATGCAGCCAGAAGCTCTCCACCCGATAGGTGACAACTGCAGGTTTTCAAACCCAACAGTCGGTAACACATTGTCCAACCAATGAACTACCTCGGCGGTTAACTCCCTCACATTACTTGCGTGTTGGAACTCAGTCAGTAATGTTACCTAGCAACCGCACCTCTTCCTAAGCCGTATTATTGACTTTTCGATGTTCAGATTCAACCGCCGAAACAAAACTTCGGACTTGATTCCGCCCATTCGATTTCGCTTGATACAGGGCTCTATCAGCTTGTGATATCAATTCTTCAGGGCTCTTAACTCTATCAGTGCTAGATACACCTATACTGACACTGGTCGTCACCGACTCATTAACCTGCATGTTAAGTTGTCTGCGAATACGCTCAGCCAAACCCAGTGCATCAAGCTGGGATGTGTTAGGCGCGATGATTAAAAACTCTTCTCCACCCCAGCGACCCACCACATCGTAATCTCTTACAGATTCGGCCAAGCGCTTAGACAGCTTTATCAGTACTTCGTCACCGAATAAGTGACCGTATTCATCATTAATTGCCTTGAATAAGTCAACGTCAAGTAACAGCACTGAAATCGGTAGTGACCGACGTTTCTTGTACAAACTAAATAACGTCGAATCGAGGTACTGCCGATTAAATAACTGTGTCAACTTATCGGTTTTTGCCATTTTCTCCAATCGTACACTCTGTTCATGTAATAATTGATTGGCTTCAGTCCGTGTCTTTTCGTAAAAGCGATACAAAAGAAGGCTTATAACAAACACCTCAAGCGTGTTTAAAAAGGCTCCTAAAGATAAATGAGGGGCTTTATTAATAAATATTGTCGTGTACAGCTGAAACATAAATACAGAAAAAAACAATACAGTAACCCAAAGACCTTTATTTTTCCCTAGAAGAAAAAAAGCAAAAGGAGGGAATAAAGCAGTCCAGAGATAACCGTTATTATTGCCTGCAGCTAACAACAAGAATGTTGAAATTAACAAGCCTATCATTACCACAAACAACCAACTGACGAGCTCTATCAAATAGCGCTTTTTGAGCAAGTAAAGTAAGCCGCCGGCAATACCGGCACCTATGGCGTCCATGAGCGCAAGGTCCAGATCATTAAACAAAAAAGCGTTTAATGCCGCCAATGACAACAATGCAATAACCCCAATAACCAGACACACTTCCAACAACTGGTTGCGACGGAAGTTCGGGTCAAGCTTACCGGTAATATAGGTAGGACGAAGTAACTGTTTCACGGGGATTGATTAACCGTCCAAATAAAAAAAGATTGACGGAAAAATCAATGTCCGTCAATCTTTTTGATTGAAGATTAGTTAAATCAAGCAGATTGCTTCAAAGTATCCATATCAATTACAAATCGATACTTAACATCGCCCTTCTTCATTCGCTCAAAGGCCTCATTGATATTTTTAATATCAAGCATTTCCACATCACAGTGGATACCATGCTCACCACAGAAATCGAGCATTTCCTGCGTTTCAGGCATTCCACCAATCAAAGAACCCGCTAATACGCGACGCTTCATTACCAGTTGTCCTGCCTGTAATGCGGGGTCTACTGGTTCAAGCAAACCGACCAAAATATGCGTTCCATCAAATTTCAGGCAGTTCAAATAAGGGTTCAAATCATGCTGAACGGGCACGGTGTCGAGCATGAAATCAAATGTTTCGGCAACGGCTTCCATCTGTTCGGGATCGGTAGAAATTACGACATGATCTGCCCCTTGCTTTTTCGCTTCCTTTACTTTGCTCTCTGAGCGAGTGAACAATGTCACTTCAGCCCCCATCGCTTTAGCAAATTTGACGCCCATGTGACCCAGGCCACCCATACCAATGACGCCAACCTTATCGCCTTTTTTAACACCGTAATGGCGTAACGGCGAATAGGTGGTTATCCCTGCGCATAACAAAGGAGCACTCTTGGCAGGATCGAGGCTATCGGGAACGCGCACAACGAAACGGTCACTGACAACCACATTTTCTGAGTAGCCGCCGTAGGTTATTGAGCCGTCAAGTTTGTCCTCACCGTTGTATGTCGGCACCATGCCATTTAAACAATATTGCTCAAGACCTTGGTCGCACGCTTCGCAGCTTCGGCAAGAGTCAACCATGCAACCCACGCCGACAATATCGCCCTCTTTATAGTCTTTCACATCAGCACCCACTCGCGTGACACGCCCAATAATCTCATGCCCCGGTACCACCGGATAAATCGTGCCACCCCAATCGTTTTGTACATAATGAATGTCGGTATGGCAGACACCGCAATACAAAATATCGATGGCTACATCGTCAGCACGAGGCTCACGGCGCTCAATAGTATGGGGAGCCATACCCGAGGTTTCAGATTGTGCCGCATAAGATTTAGTCATGCTTAATCTCCAAGGTTGATATATTTTCAGGTTCAGTTATTACGAATGTTGTAAGTATTGGTAATCAATTTACAATTCACGTACCATTTGAATGCAAGCAATCCTTTAAGTCGTGAATTAATGGTCAAACACGTGATACCCAACATGCTTAAACTGTTTTCATTCGTTATCGCTGTTTCGCTCTTCAGTATAGACAGCCACGCGCAAAGCGCACCTGCAGGCTCTGCCATCAATACTATCGACTTTGAGTTGCCCGTTGATCAATCGATACACTACATGACTCGCCAAAGTTGGACGACGCGCGACGGTCTGCCGCACAACTCAATTAATGCCATTGCCCAAGATAAACAAGGTTTTCTTTGGTTTGGTACATGGCAAGGTCCGGTGCGTTTTGATGGCAAAGACTTTGATATTTACGATGATATTCGTGTCACTGGATTACCCGATATTGGTATTTTCTCAATCGCACTCAACCCGTGTGACGATAGTATCTATGTTGCAGGCGCCCGGGGCGGTATAAGCCGCTTTCACGATAACCGATGGTTACCACTTGAGCCCGCCCCACCGTTCGTTAATGAGGTTGAAATCGATAGCAATTGCACGATTTGGGTATCGAGCAGTGAGCAAGGGCTGATTAACTACGAAAATAACGAGCGCGTGTCGCAGTTTACTACCGACAATGGCTTGCCCTCTAATAATGTGTATCAGGCGCGAGTCGATACGGAGGGCAATTTGTGGGCCGCAACTGCGGGCGGGCTGATGGTTAAAAAGTCAGGCGCAACGCAGTTTCAGCGAGTGGAGGGGTTACCGGATAATCGCATTCGCAAGTTGTTTCTCGATCACGATGGACGATTGCTTGTTGGTACAGGGAGTGGTCTGTTTCAACAACAAGGCGAAAGCTTCACGTTCAAAAAACTATTGCCGGATATTAACTATACTATTAGCGCAATTAACAGAACACAGGACGGTGCCCTGTGGCTAGGAACCTACCGCAACGGTATACTGCGTTTTTTTAAAGGTGAGTTACAACAGGTCACCACCGAAACCGGTCTTCCGAATAATCACGTGCTTGATATTTTAGAGGATCAAGAGGGCAGCGTATGGGTCTCGACCCATGGTGGCTTAATGCAATTTCGTCGCTCATTGTTTACCACCATGCAGTCTCATAACGGGCTAGCGGGAGACTTTGTTCGCACCGTTTATGAATTCAAAAATAAACTCTACGTCGGAACCAGTAGCGGTATCAGCCAACTGACCGAGTCTCGTTTAACTACTTTCGAGGCGCCCCACCCCTTAGCTAATCAATCGGTGTTGTCCTTTGAACAATACCAAGATCAACTGCTCATCGGTACCTACACGAACGGATTATTTATGTGGGATGGTGAGCGTGTCACGCAACACTTAACCGCGGACTCTGTGCTTCACTCTGAGGAAGTTCGTGCTCTAACAACATCCAATGAATATGGCATTTTTCTTGGCTCCCCGACAGGCGTAACGCACCTCATAAAAACCGATCAGGGATGGCAGACGCGCACAATTACGACACAAGATGGGATACAGAACAATTATATTACCGCGCTACGGGTTATTAATGACGAGTTGTGGATCGCTTCGGTCAGCGGTGTTTCAGTTGTTGATTTAACGACTTCAATGGATGGAAAGTGGACGGTAAAACAACTCGACTTCTCTGATTTACATAATGCGCAACTCACTTTCCAAATTACTCATAAAGGTCCTTATGTCTTTTTGGCTACCGATCGCGGGCTTATATATCACCACCAGAAAAATAACACCTGGCAAATTATTAACCGTGATCAAGGTTTACCGTTTGATAACTATCTTGCGATGTCGTTCGATGGAGACGCCAACATTTGGTTAGGTTCGAACCGTGGAGCGATTTTTATCGCCCACGACGTATTTGGAAAGTTTCTGGAAGGCACTATCAATAAACTCAGCTATCAACGCTTTACCGAGGTCGATGGCATGGGCAGCTCACAAGTCAATAGCGGCGGCCCCTCGATGATACGCAGTGATAGTGGTCGCGTTTGGATGAGCACCGCTCGGGGAGTATCTTCGGTTGCACCTTCTGATTTAAAAGCAATGGTGCAAATTGCCCCGCCAGCGGTTATTGCTTCAGTCACTGCTGATGGAAAACGAGTAAGTTATGGAAGTCGAATTCCTGCAGATACCCAACGCTTAGTGGTCAACTATGCTGGGTTGGGCTACTTGATGGCTGATCACATTGAGTATCAGGTACGTTTGGTGGGTTTTGATGACCAATGGCTACCTCGCGGGTCGATGACAACATCAGAATACACCTCGCTTCCTGCCAATGATTATGTGTTTCAGGTCCGAGCAGCTTATCCTGGCGGCGCTTGGAGCGAGCCCGTTAGCTTTGCTTTCACCCGTTCAGAGCACCCTTGGCAACAGTCGTGGTTTTGGCTCACCATTGCTTTAGCTGGCATTGCCATCACCACGATATTAGTCAGAGCGCGCATCCGTTTCTTAAGTAACCAGCGCACACAACTGGAGTTAATGGTGGCTGAAAAAACCAAGGAGCTGAAAGGTTTGGCACGGCAAGACTCATTGACGCAGTTGGGCAACCGACGCGCGTTCGATGAGCAACTGCAATATGAGGTTAAGCGTTGTGAACGCTCTGCCCAACCACTGTCTCTTGCGATTATCGATGTTGACCATTTTAAACTAATTAATGACCGTTACTTGCACGTCATCGGTGACCAAGTGCTTATCGAACTCTCAGCATTACTCAGTAATATGCTTAGAGATGTCGACTATATCGCCCGTTGGGGTGGTGAAGAGTTTGCCCTTCTAATGCCTGAAACTAATGCCAAAGAGGCACTCAAAGCGGCTGAGCGCATCCGACAAACAGTGGAAGACACATCGTTTAATCATCTTGCCAACGAGCTATCGGTCACGGTCAGTATTGGCGTTGCGTCGAGTGAACACTATCCAAATCACAGTGCATTGCTAGTGGCGGCCGATAAGGCACTTTATGAAGCTAAACAAAACGGTAGAAATAGAACGGAGTTAGCCTAGTTATGAAACATTCTTTAATTGTATTAGCGTTAGCAGGTGTATTGGCTGGTTGCGGTGACGCCCCCCAGCAAACGCAAAGTACAAAGGCATCTTCATCAATTAAAAGTGTCTCGGTATCACAGAAGCTTGATGAGCTCTACAGCAATTATTTTGACGAAAATTTGAGTTTAAACCCTTTGACAGCCACCTATATCGGACGCACGGGTTATAACGATAAACTGCCGAACTTTCTCTCACCAGCGCACCGACAACAGCAACTTGAATTAGAGCAAAAATATCTTGATAAGATTGACTCGATTGACATCGATTCACTGACAGAAAGGCAAAAAATCAGTTACCAAATATTCCGTCAAGACCGCATCGACGCCATTGAAGGTAGCAAGTTTCCTTCTCATCTAATACCGATTAATCAGTTTTATAATATTGCTAACCAGTACGCGATGTTGGGCTCGGGTACCTCAGCTCAGCCCTTTAATAATGCCGAAGATTACGCCAACTGGGCAGAGCGTATGCATCAAATCCCTGTCATTTTCGATCAAGCGATTGAAAATATGCAAAATGGTGTAGAAAAAGGTGTTGTACAACCTCACGTTCTTATCGAAAAGGCCATTGCGCAAATTAGAGCGCAACAAGTCAGTAATATCAAAGAAAGCATTTTTTGGCGCCCTGTTGATGAATTACCACAAACACTATCAGAGCAACAAAAACAAACTATAAGAGCACAATATAATCGGATTTTGAGTGACGAGGTGCTTCCTGCATACCAGCGTTTGGCTGACTACTTAGAAGAAGATTATCTTCCTCACGCGCGCACCAAAACTTTTGGTATTGGCCAACTCCCCAATGGGAAAGCTTGGTATCAACATCAAATCAAGGTCAATACCTCGATCGATATCAGCGCCGATAAAGTACACCAACTTGGCAAACAAGAGGTGTCTCGTATTCATGACGAGATGCGCAAAATAATGCGAGAAATCAACTTCGAGGGCGATTTAAAAGCGTTTTTCGATTTCATGACGAACGATGAACAGTTTATTTATCCGAGCCGTCAAGCTATGTTAGAGGACTATCGCTCACTGCGCGCTAAGGTCGACGAGCGCGTACCGCAACTGTTTAATATTTTTCCTAAAGCAGATTACGAAGTAAGACCGGTCGAACGTTTCCGCGAGCAATCAGCCAGTTCAGGCAGTTATCAGTCAGCCCCTCAAGATAATGCTCGCCCCGCTGTATTTTATTTGAACACTTACGATCTATCCTCGCGACCTACGTGGGCTAAGACTGCGCTATTTCTTCACGAGGCGGCTCCTGGTCACCACTTTCAAATCAGCATTCAGCAAGAACTCAAAGACTTACCGTTGTTTCGTAAGTACGGCCGCGAAACAGCTTACACTGAGGGTTGGGGATTATATGCCGAGTCATTAGGCGATGAGTTAGGATTATATGAAGACCCGTACCAACGCTTTGGTGCCTTGGCTGCTGAGCTGTGGCGATCTATTCGTCTAGTCACTGATACCGGTATTCATGATAAAGGCTGGACACGTCAACAAGTGCTCGATTACATGTATGACAACGCGCCGGTCGCAGAAGCGCGAGCAGTATCCGAGGCTGAGCGTTTCATGGCGCTCCCAGGTCAAGCACTGGCCTATAAGATAGGTCAGTTGAAGATTGCCGAGCTGCGTCGTATGGCTGAGCAAAAACTTGGCGCTAAATTCGATATTAAGCGGTTTCATCGCGTGGTACTCGAGGACGGAGCCTTACCCTTGTTTTTACTAGAAAAAAAGGTTCGGCTCTGGATAGCTCAACAACTTTAATTGCCATCAGGCTGCTGGCGCGCCGCTTGGCGTGCCAGCCCAGCGCAACGTTTGGAGCAGTATTTAACATGCTCCCAGTCACGCGCCCACTTTTTACGCCAAGTAAAGGGACGCTGACAATGAGCACAGCACTTTGTTGGTAAGTGGGGTTTCTTATGCGTCATATTAAAGTAAATGGTCAACCGGTAAGCGAGCTGTTAGCCAGACTACAAAACGTCGTCTGAGCCCAGCATCAGGCTCGCGATAGATACGTTTAACAGGTACATGGCTTCGATCCACCCAATAGAGCTTATAAAAACGATTCAACCTTACCTGATACGCGCGTAGTGGTAGTTCATGATCAAATATTTCAATAATACGTTGAGCCAAGTTAGGTGATTCAATGATGAGTCCAGCCTCGGTGTTTATTTGTGCTGAACGAGGATCAAAATTAAATGAGCCGACGAAGACTGAACGCTCATCAACCGTTACCGTCTTGGCATGCAAGCTTGTTGCTGACCTGCGAAAGTATGGTAGCACGCGATTTTGTGGTGACTCTTGCGTACGCCGTAACTCATAAAGCTTGGCACCGGCCGTTAGTAAACGTCGACGCCGACGTTGATAACCGGCATGTACAGCCGGTACATCCGTAGCGGCTAATGAGTTGGTCAACACTTGAAACTGAATGCCGCGTTCCAGCATCGACTCAATCTGCTGCACACCATTCTGCGTCGGCACAAAATAAGGTGAGACCATGCGGACTTGTTGGGTTGCCTTGCTTAACACCTTGACCATTTGTTGAACGACCAAGCGCGATGGCTTATGCGACAACGATGCTTTATAGGGGTCATCACTTATCCACTGAGCTTCTGCCTCATGCCAATTTACTCGGCTCAAATCAAGGGTCTCTTCTGACAGACCGCCAAATACGTATTCATTCAACTGTTCCGCATGCGCTTGTTTGCTGAACTGCTGCCAGCGCTCAATGAATGCCTCAGTAAGACTACGACCTGCAATATTTTCAATTGATACAGCCAGATCACACTGCCAGTAGCTCAACCAGTCATTGGCTATTTCATTGACTCCCTGGCCTTTCATGAGAACATCTAAATCGGAAAATAACTGTCCTGAATGGGTGCCAAAGTATTCATCACCGATGTTACGCCCACCAACAATGGCATACTGATCATCAACAATAAACGCCTTATTGTGCATGCGTCGATTCACTCGACGAAAATCAGTAAAGTAGTTTAACCAACGGAGTTTTCGATGAACCAACGGATTAAAGAATTTTACCTGAAAGTTTGGATGCTGACTCAAATCACGCAATAAGCGTTCAGTAGGCTTACTGGTAAAGTCGTCTAACAGCAAATAAACCTGGACGCCTCGTTCGATCGCTTGCTTGCACTCATTTAATAACGTTAAACCGCTGGCATCATCTCGCCACAGGTAGTACTGAAGTTTAATACTGTGTTGCGCCATACGAATAAGCGCAACACGCTGCAGCAAGCTTTCCCGTGCATCATCTAGCAAGGCAAACTGATTTTGATATTTCATCGGAGATGCTCAATCGCCTGTTGTATGCCAGCGAGAGTCAGCGTTTCCATACGATTCGACATGATCTCCTTAATCAAATGAATAGATGGATAGTACTTCCAGTGCTGTTGCGCTTGGGGGTTCAACCATACCGCGCGCTCAAACCGCGCTAGGAGACGCTCGAGCCATACCTTCCCGGGTTCTTCGTTCCAGTGCTCTACGCTACCTCCTGAGAACGCGATCTCATAAGGCCCCATGGTGGCATCACCCACGATAATTAAGCGGTAGTCTTCACCAAAACGTTTTATCAGCGACTCTGTACTTACAAAACTCGAACGTCGACGCGCATTATCATGCCAGACCCCTTCATAAACACAGTTATGAAAATAAAAACGTTCTAAGTTATGAAACTCGCCCTTAAGTGCGGTAAACAACTGTTCCACCTGATAGATGTGATCATCCATTGACCCACCAATATCAAGTAACAGCAATACGTTCACTGCATTGTGACGTTCAGCCTGCCACTGTAAATCGAGGAGCCCTCCCTTCTTACTCGTCGCGCGAATCGTTTCGTCGAGATCGAGTTCGGTCTGAGCCCCCGCCCGAGCAAACTGCCTCAACGAACGCAGTGCTAATTGATACGACCGCTGTTCAAGGGCCGCATCTTCATCCAAATCACGAAACTGGCGTTTGTCCCAGACCTTAGCCGCACTGCGATTACGGTTCCCATCCTGGCCAATACGGATACCGTTAGGATGATAGCCATAAGCGCCAAACGGCGATGTACCGCCTGTTCCAATCCATTTGTTGCCGCCTTGATGACGAGACTGTTGTTCTTTTAACCGTTCTTTGAACGCCTTCATCAACTCATCGAGACCACCCAACTGATTCAACTTCTGCTTGTCTTGCTCAGATAACTCCCGCATCAGCGGGTTATTGAGCCAGTCCTCTGGGATTTGTTCTGCGACATCAACCTCTGACACTTTATCGATATACTCGGCAAATGCACGATCGAAACGGTCAAAATAGCGCTCGTCTTTTACCAACATAACCCTAGATAATTGGTAAAAATCATCGATACTACCCCAAATAACACCGCGCTCTAGCGCTTCTAGCAGTGTTAAGTATTCTGTGATCGACGTCTTCAATCCATGTTTTCTAAGCGTGAAGTAAAACTCAGTAAGCACGTGATGCCCGCTCAATTAATTCAATATCTTGTTCGTGTTTTAACAACGCTCCAGCGAGCGGTAGCATGGACGGTCGCTCGCGATACTCAGCTAGTTGCTCTGGCGAAATATCTTCAGTTAGCAACAACCGAATCCAGTCCAGTAGTTCAGATGTCGATGGCTTTTTCTTGAGTCCTGAAATAGAGCGCACTCCGAAGAATACCGCTAAAGCCTCATCGAGCAAACGGGGCTGAAGGTTTGGGTAATGAACGTGCACGATTTCACTCAATGTCGTTTCGTCAGGGAACTGAATGTAATGGAAAAAACAACGACGCAAAAAGGCGTCAGGGAGTGTCTTCTCGTTATTCGAGGTAATAATGACAATGGGGCGTTGCTTTGCCTCAACTTGCTCGCCCGTCTCGTAGACGTGAAATGCCATTTGATCGAGTTCTTGCAGCAAGTCATTAGGAAACTCAATATCGGCTTTATCTATTTCATCAATGAGTAATACAGGTCGCTTATCCGCGGTAAATGCCTGCCAAAGCTTTCCTGGCTTAATATAGTTTGAAATATCATGGACTTTCTCACTACCGAGTTGGCTGTCACGTAAGCGCGAAACCGCATCATATTCATAAAGCCCCTGCTGTGCTTTGGTCGTCGACTTGATATTCCACTGTAAAAAAGGCGCCTCCAGTGTTTCAGCAAGTTCCATCGCCAGTCGTGTTTTACCGGTGCCGGGTTCGCCTTTCAATAGTAGCGGCTTTTCTAATGTTACCGCAGCGTTAACCGCCTGCGACAAACCATCAGATACAATATAACGCTCTGTGCTTTTAAAACTCATTAACTTTTTACCTTATCCAGTCGGTTTAAAATTCGGGCTAAGTCCGCTTTGACGAAAGGTTTCGTCAGGTAGTCATCCATTCCTGACCTCAATGCCTGTGTACGAGTTTCAGGATACGCATTCGCAGTCAAAGCCACAATATGAGGTTGGTTAACAGGTAGGTCGCGGATACGCTGCGTTGTCTCCATACCATCCATTGTCGGCATATGGAGATCCATAAAAACCACTTCGACGGCATTGCGTTTCAAAACTTCAACCGCCTCTTGCCCGCTCGACACCTTTATCACCTGCTGATCGAGTGAAGTGAGCATTTCACTGACAATCAATTGGTTAATCGGATTGTCATCCACGACTAATATTCGCCGTGGCGCTAACTCGGGTAGTTTCGGCTTATCGAGCGCTTCCGGATTAACTTGGTCAGTATACACCGCGTACATAGGCAGTCTTAAACTAAAGCATGCGCCCTGTTCGGGTTCACTCTCAACGTAAATTGAACCATTCAATAATTGCACGAGGTTTCGCACTATCGCTAAGCCGAGCCCGCTACCACTCTGCTTTTTACTTAAGCCTTGCTGCTCCTGCTCAAACAGTTGCCAAATACGCTGTGTGTCTCGAATACCTGAGCCTGTATCACGGACTTCAATGAGCAAATTACCCTGTTCTCTGGCGGGTTGTTCACCCTGTTCCACAGCTTGCCAATCGACTTTTAGCGTGATGGTTCCCGTATCAGTGAATTTGACCGCGTTGTTAAGTAAATTAGTCAGTATCTGGACAATGCGCGCGCGATCACTGAATATGCGCTCCGGCAATTGCTTGCTTTGTCTAATAACGAAGTTAACACCTTTATCTTCGATAGCAGGTCGATACATTGCCTCAATATGTTGCATTATCCGCGGCAACAACAAGACATCTTTATTGAGCTTAAGTTGTCCCTCTTCAGCCCGCGTAAGATCCAATAAGTCATTCAACATTTGTAATAAGTGGTCACCGCTCTCTTTTACCGTGAGCAACAATTGTCGCTGATGTTCATTGAGTTCGGTTCCTTCTAATACACCAACCAGCCCAAGTATCCCGTGCAGTGGCGTTCTCACCTCATGCGACATATTAGCCAGAAAAACGTTCTTAGCGCTGGCCGCCCGCCTAGCATTGATTTCCGCTTGTTTTTGTTCGGTTACGTCAGTCACCGTGCCAGCATAGCGCGTCGCATTGCCATGCTCATCACGTTCGATAACGCGACCGCGATCAAGCACATAAACATAATGTCCGTCACGATGACGGATACGGTGCTGGCTCTCATAAAAGGGAGTGATGCCATCAAGATGATCCTTTACCGCACGCCAGACGCGATCGTAGTCGTCTGGGTGAAGTCGGCTCGACCAACTGTAAGGACTCTGCTCCAGCTCCTCCCTTGACCAACCAAAAATTTGCGCCCAGCGGTCATTAAACACCGTTAAGTTTGACTGAGGGTTCCATTCCCATGTACCCAAGCGCGTTGCATCCAGCAGTAGTTGTAGGCGATTACGTTCCGTCTCTAACTTTATCTCAAGCTCTTTCCGCTCGGTAATGTCAATCAAATAGCCAAACAGCAACGGCACGCCATCTTCGGTATCCATTTTGATAATTGACGTATCCGAAACCCATACATGGCGACCATTTTTGTGTCGGATACGATAGTCGTTGTGAGTTATGCGATAGCCAGTTTCGCCACTTTTTAACCGCTTAACCTCTTCATTAACACGCGGTAAATCATCCTCATGAACGAGGAATTTGAAATGAACGTCTCTATCGAGGAATTGCTGCTTTGTATAGCCAAAAATTGATTCGACGTTTTCAGAAACATAACGAACAGGCCAGAGGTCAGTGTCTTGCCAAACAAACAAGCACATACTATTACCCGCCGCGAGCAGTTCAGCAAAGTTTTGGTTGCCAATTTGTTTGGGGTTTGGAACACTTAATTGGTTTTTCATTGATTTACGCATAACATAGAAACATGCGTTTCATTCTAACCATAAAAAAGCGTGACTGACAGCCTATGAGCCGCAACGACATTAACCAATGGCAGACTGACTTGCTCGCTCGGGTCGACTCCCTAATAGCCACCTTACAGCAACAGCCTGCTCTGGCGGTTGAGTCTGTCGACGATACGCGTCCGGCTAAACGTCCGACGGTTGCTAAACGCGCTAAATATCACTACGTCAAAGCAGCGGGATGTTATCAGGATGCACCATTTAGAGCCGCCAAGCATTTTAGGCGCGCGGCGATGCTCGGTCACAGTAAATCCATGCGCTTCTTAGGTCAGATGTATCAGTCAGGAGAGCATTTGCCACAGAGTGATTTTCACGCATTCGCATGGATGCTGCTTGCCAGCAAAGCGGGCGATAGCCACGCAAGTGACATGCTCGATGCGCTTAAACAGCGTTTAACAACCGTGTTAATCATTGCAGCGGCGCGATTGGCCGCTGAGCGGTTTGAACAAATGTGTGATATCGATTAACTCAGTCCCACAACTGAGTACGTTCACCCAAACGTCCATTGGCTATCAATGTCTGCAATTCATCAGCCATCCAACGACCCGCATCGATTGCCTTCTGCCAATAATCAATACGCTGCGGCGCATCAAGCTGCGCGAAGTCTTTACGGTCTGGAATTTTCTGATACGGCAATTTCTGCAAAAATGCATCGGTCGGGCTAATAAATAACGTATTCGGCCAGTCACGCCCGGTACTGCGTCGCCACTTCAAACGCTTATCGAACCAACCTGGGATCGCTTGATGATGGAAGTGCGGATAGAGTGTCAGTCCGTTTACGCGCGATAAATCGATATCAAAATGATAATCAGTGATTCCACCATCTCGATAAACACCTTTAGGCGCGCCGGGAATGTCGCGCACACCTTCAAGCACCAGAGGAATGGAGCCCGTTGCTAACAGCGCGGGCTGAAAGTTTTGTTCGGTCAACGCCACATGGCGTGTCGGCAAGTCTGACCAATGCTTTGATATCTTCAAGTCGGATGCAGGATGGTGAAAAACCACACGCTCATAATAGCGCCCTAACCAGCGTCGATTGACACTATTAGCCAGCGCTGAAGACAGCAGACCTAACGCTTGTCGACGCCCTTCCGACGCCGTTGAGCGCAAACAACGTACGGCAATAAAATGATGATGTACTCGGGTTTGCGACAAAATGTCTGATACTGCAGACTCAGGTACATATTTGTGCAATAGCTTTTCTGCCTCCGACGTGATCTCGCGTTGGTCAGGCTTTGCACTGTACGTCTGATGGCTATAAAGTTGGGCGAACAGACGACTCGCAGCAACGGGATCGTTTTGCCCTAACGACGCGAACCGCCATGCGCCAGCAGAGGTCCCTAGAGTATTAAGGGGAGCCTTTTTATTGGCAAAAAACTCGCCGAATAGCCATTCATCGATACCTTGAAGTACAAACCATTTAGGTCCTCCCGAAGCGCCCATCAGTAAGCCTACGTCATCGGCTTTCAACCCGTTATTCTGAATATGCGACAACGCGGAATGACCGGCTCGGAGCGAGACAAAAGATTGTGTCATGGCACCCTATCCTTTTTCTTATAATTGTTTTTTTCGTTCTGCCAACACACCCAGTACTACTAGTGTAATAAGTACAGCCGGTCCAAGCAGGTGAAGCGGAATAAGATGAATCCAGCTTGCCAACAGTGGCGTGAAGCCAATCAACAGATAGCCATACCCAAATGCGCACAAAGCAACAAATACCAGTGCTCGAACGATAAACGGGTATTTTCCAACCATCTTTTTTACCAGTCGGTTTACTTCGTCACCATAAATAACAAGCAATGTTGCCATAATCATCATGGCAATTTCATAGGTATGTTGCCGAAGCATCATGCCTAGTTGATTCATCAATTGCAGCAATCGAATTCTCCTCAAGCTTTTCGTAACTCAAGAGTATACCGATTTTTACTTTCTCAAACATCCCCCGAAGCCCCTTTCCCTCTCGCAGCTCCGCGTCAACTTTGGTATCCTCAAACTATCATCAATCACAGTAAACTATGGTAATCCATGAAATTCATATCATTTAATATCAATGGAATCAGAGCACGTCTGCACCAGTTGCAGGCTATGATAGACAAACATCAGCCAGACGTGATCGGTTTACAAGAAACGAAGGTTCACGATGACCAATTTCCGCAGCAAGCGGTCGAAGACATGGGCTATCACGTAAACTTCTTTGGTCAGAAAGGCCATTATGGTGTCGCACTGCTGAGCAAAAAACCACTGGCGAATGTGCAGAAAGGTTTTCCAAACGAACCTGAAGATGCCCAGCGTCGCATGATCATGGGTGACTATCCATTATCGAATGGTTCGTCAGTGCGTGTCTTAAATGGGTATTTCCCACAAGGCGAGAGCCGTGACCACCCCACCAAATTCCCGATGAAAGAACAGTTTTATCGTGACTTGATCGATTATCTGAATAATGACTTATCCCCAGATCAACCTGTTATTGTCATGGGTGATATGAATATCTCACATCAAGATTGCGATATTGGCATCGGTGACGCAAATGCTAAACGCTGGCTGCGCACTGGCAAATGCAGCTTCTTACCCGAGGAGCGTGATTGGTTGAACGAAGTGTTAGACTGGGGACTGGTGGATACCTATCGCCAATTGAACCCAGAGCAGAACAATGAGTTCAGCTGGTTTGACTACCGTTCACGCGGGTTTGATGACAATCGAGGCCTTCGTATCGACCTTATTCTTGCGACTCAACAGTTGGCCGAGCAGTGCCAAGAAAGCGGTATCGACTACGCACTGCGCGGTATTGAGAAACCCTCTGATCACGCTCCGATCTGGAGTCGGTTTTCGGTTTAGTTAATTAATATAGAGGATCGCAATCATGGCGCTGCTTCTTAACATTGTCGCTCTATGTATACTCATCGCCACATGGATGAACGACAATTGGCGAATGTTGAGACGCAGCCGCCTTCTACAGCACCTGCTATTTGGCTCGGCGGCCATCATTTCGTTTATCTGGTTATTCTCAGCCAAGCTGGAACAAGGGTTAAGCATTCATTTTCTGCTAATCACCACCATCACACTGATGCTTGGCTTTCGCTACGCGCTGCTCGCAGGTGTCGCTATTGTCGCTGTTAATAGTTTGCACAGTAACTACCCTATCGCTAGCGTCGGTGCACTTTACCTGAGCCATATCGTGATACCCGCGGCAGTGACCTATGTCGCTTATGCGGTAATCTATCACCGGCTACCGAGACATCCATTCATCTACATTTTTTTAAATGCATTTATTGCCGCAGCGGTTGCTATTGCCGCCACTCATTTGGCTCATGCCGCGTGGGCACTCACCACAGCAATGTTAACCCCAAAGCAAGTATGGGAAAATTACTTAATGATAACGCCATTAGTGATGTTCCCAGAAGCGCTTCTCAACGGTATGGCCGTTACCTTAATGGTTGTCTACCGTCCTAATTGGTTAGTGACGTTTAATGACAAACAATATATTGACCCGAATTAATGCTGTTCAGGTGGGAGAACGGCGAGTGCTTTTTGGAGCACTGTGGCTAAATCCATATACGTGGGCCCGCCTGTCGAAGGCCGCTCTAACACAGCACGACTTTGTTTAAGTTTATCGCGTAGCTCCCAGTACCAGCTTCTCAACCGTATCGGCAACGGTTGATTGGCGCGCCAACCAAACCAAGCCATTAACTGCAGTGGCATACTGAGAATCACCAAAGAAGTCATCAATCCTTGTTGCCAGTAAGCATGTAAAAACTGCCAATGCAAAACGGCGTTGACTACTGCAATCGCGGGCACCCACTTTTCCATTAAGCGCAGTAAAGGCACCAAGCGTGTCTCACGGAATGCAGCAACAACTGCATGCCGAGGCCAACGTTTGGCATATTGATGTCCGTCTTTAAATAATCGGAATACACTGACTTTCACACTTTATTCCTTAGTTGCAACTGCGCTGCAGTTATTCAAGTTATCAACGTTTTCTGTGGATAACTTTGTTGATAGGGTGTACTCATTAACTCACACCGCCCTAGCTATATACGCTTTTGCTTACTGGACGTATTATAATCAACTTGAGGTTTGTTTTGCACCTGTCCGGCGAATTCAGATAAGCTACCAGATATCATAGTTCATTGGAGAGTTCATGCCCGCTTTCTCTTTACTTGCACCCTGCTCGGGTCGTGTAGTTGACTCAAGCCACCACCCAAGCCCACTTATTCGTTCGCATTGGCTAGGGCATACCACCTGTATCGATGTATCGAGCAATCAGTTGCTTGCTCCAACGGCTGCGAAAGTCGACTACGTTTCGCCGGCGGGAAACTTTATTCACCTTCTCAGTACTCAGCATGGACGGATCATGTTGTTCCTCGGCGCACATGAGCAGTCAACAAAAATACCCGCTATTCAGCGTCATATTAGTAGTGGCGATGAAGTTGAGCGTGGCGCACCACTCTTATCGCTTAATCAAACGTTACTAAGACAACAGACAAACTTATACAATTTAATGGCCGTTATACTGCAGCCCAACATCGAATTCGATACACTTGCGTTACGTAATAGTGGTGCTGTCACCGCGTTAGAATCAGAGTTAGTTATTCAAAAGGACGTATCATGATCAAAGTGCATGGCATTAAAAACTGTGACACGGTAAAAAAAGCATTAAAGTGGCTTGAACAAAATCACATCGCATATCAGTTTCGTGATGTTCGTGAAACTCCCCTGAGCACCGAAGAGGTGGAAAGCTGGTTGGCAAAGATCCCCGCTGAGCAACTAGTTAATAAACGCAGTACAAGTTGGCGCCAACTCGATGAATCGCAACGCGACCTGAGTAACCACAATGCCGTCAGTCAACTTATCGTCGAGCAACCCACGCTATTTAAGCGCCCACTCGTTGAAGCAGACGACGAGATGCAAGTTGGATTTAATGCGCAACAGTGGGAGGCATGGTTAGCCTAATGTCTAGCAGCGAAACGTTACAACTGGCCAAATCGTTATTGGAGCGTCCATCGATTACGCCTGCCGATGAGGGCTGCCAAGTACTATTAGGTGATCGGCTAAAGGCACTCGGGTTCGAACTCGAAACGATGGTATTTGATGATACCACCAACTTATGGGCTCGATACGGTCAAGGCAAACCCGTGCTATGCTTCGCTGGCCATACTGACGTTGTGCCGCCGGGCGATCCTAATGATTGGTTGTTTCCACCATTCGAACCAACTGAACATCAGGGTTACCTATATGGTCGCGGCGCTGCGGATATGAAAGGCAGTCTGGCAGCAATGATTGTTGCTGTTGAACGTTATCTAAAAGCGGTTGATGAGCCGCCGTTTGATCTTGCATTTTTAATTACAAGTGATGAGGAAGGTCCATTTATTAATGGCACTAAACGTGTCATGGAAACGCTCGAGGCACGTAACGAAAAAATCACATGGTGTATCGTCGGCGAGCCCTCAAGCACTGAAAAACTGGGTGATGTCGTTAAAAATGGTCGCAGAGGGAGTCTGTCAGGCTCACTCAGCGTTATCGGTGTGCAAGGTCATGTGGCTTACCCACACCTCGCTGAAAACCCCGTTCACAAGGCTTCTAGTGCACTGGCAGAATTGGTGCAAACACACTGGGATGATGGCAACGACTATTTTCCCCCCACTACCTTTCAGGTTTCTAATATTAATGCGGGCACCGGCGCAGGCAATGTGATCCCCGATCGGTTAGATGTTGAGTTTAACTTTCGTTTTTCGACTGAGTCGACTGCTGAACAATTAAAGCAACGAGTGGAAGCGATACTCGAAGCGCACCACCTTAACTATCGACTCAACTGGAAACTGAACGGTCCCGCATTTTTAACCGAAAAAGGTTCATTAATTGATACCGTACAGTATGCAATCACGGAAATCTGCGGATATTCAACTCAGCTGTCGACAGCGGGAGGTACCTCCGATGGCCGCTTTATTGCTCCAACAGGTGCACAACTGGTTGAACTCGGTCCGGTTAATGCCACCATTCATAAGATCGATGAGTGCGTTAAGATCAGCGACTTGGAGAAATTAACTGATGTGTATCAAGCGATTTTAAAAAGAATGGGAAGCGCCTTATGATGACTGTGATGCAGCGTCTTGGTTTGATGGAAGACCATTTGCAGAGAATGCCCGAGGGTCATTTGCTACATCCATTAGCCGCACAGGCTTTTTTAAATATGCAGGCTGCTGCTAAGCACGACGGCATTAGCTTAGCGATTGCCTCGGCCTTCCGTAGCTTTGACCGTCAACGCATGATTTGGAACCGAAAATGGCGCGGTGAACGCGTCATCAACGATATCGACGGTCAGCCCTTAAAGACTGACAAACTGAATGACGAAGAAAAGCTCCATGCGATTTTGCATTGGTCCGCTTTACCAGGTGCAAGTCGACACCACTGGGGGACTGATATAGACATATGGGATCCATCGGGTTTTACAGAGGATAGTCCGTTGCAGTTAATTCCGGCAGAATACGAAGATATCAATGCGCCGTGTTATCAGCTCTGGAGTTGGTTGAAAGCACACGCCCATGACTATGGCTTTTTCTTCCCATACCGAGTATATCAAGGGGGCGTTGCACGCGAGCCGTGGCATCTTAGCTATCAACCACTGGCTCAACAATTACAGGACCTACTTACAGTAGGCGAGCTTGCGGAAGCCATAGAACGCGCTGATATTGAGGGAAAAACAATCATCCTTACGCACCTAGAAACCATTAAGCGGCGTTATTTTGATACCATCTGTGAGAGTAGTCAGGGAGGCTAATTATGCAAGACCATTGGGTGTGGTTAATTATCTTATTAGTTGTTGGCGTTGTACTGAGTAACCTCATGGTACTCAAGTACAGCAGTAAATTTAAGTGGCCGACCAAAAAAGAGTCGCCCAAAGAAGATTCTAAGGACGACTCATCTAAACAGTAAATTCGGGTCAGCGGTCTAACCTATGAGAACTGGACACCCAAACGCTGACCGACTTCTTTGTAGGCCTCAACGACACCGCCGAGCCCTTGACGGAAACGGTCTTTATCTAGTTTTTCTCGAGTTTCAGCGTCCCACAGTCGACACCCGTCTGGAGTAAACTCGTCACCTAACACCAGTTCACCATCGAATACGCCGAACTCAAGTTTGTAGTCAACTAACAAAAGACCAGCTTGCTCGAACAGTGACTTCAGTACCGAGTTGACCTTAAACGTCAGTGCTTTCATTTGCTCGATTTGTGCCTTGGTTGCCCAACCAAATGCTTCGATGTGGTATTCGTTGACCATCGGATCATGCAAAGCGTCGTTTTTCAAAAAGAACTCAAAAGTCGGCGGGTTTAAGATTTTGCCCTCTTCCACACCTAAGCGACGAACCAACGAGCCCGCGGCAACATTACGAACAACGCACTCGACCGGAATCATATCGAGTTTCTTGACCAGAGATTCCGTATCGCTTAGTAATTCATCCAGCTGTGTTGGAATGCCTGCGTTTTCCAATTGCGTCATGATGAAATGGTTGAAACGATTATTAACCATTCCTTTATCTTCAAGTTGTTCCACTTTTTCCCCATCAAATGCGGACGTGTCATTGCGGAACTCCAACACCAACCGTGATGGGTCGTCCGTTGTATAAACGGTTTTTGCCTTACCACGATACAGCTCGTTACGTTTTTCCATAGGTTGTGTCGCCTTTACTGTTGACTTGCTACTTTTAATGCTTTCTCAAAAGCTGGCTTGACCGACTCGAGCCACGCTTGATCGACTACTTCATCGTTTGACCAAACGGTGATTGCGGTATCGTCACCAAACTCGACTAATCGAACTTCATATTCACCCTCTGGGATATTCAGCGAATCATAATCATCGCCCCCGATGAATAGGAAGCCTGAATCAGGTTCTGAATATTCAACGAAATACGTACCCGCTTCACGGTTCAAGTCATCAATCGCTAAGCCAATTTGCTCCAACGCTTGACCTGTTAATACCCATGCATCGTCAAAGTCCAACTCAACAATATAAGCAGGCTGCTGTTTCGCATTGCTTCCTACCGAAATAGGCACACCCGCCTCTCGAATCTGCTGGATTGACTGTTGGTGCACACGGTTGACTTGAGATACAACCTTGTTCACTAAATCAACTGCTAAGTTATGTTGCGTCAGCTCTGACATATCGACGCTCTCGCCATTGACCGTTTGCGACACATCATCCAACGCCACTTCCAACGCAGTCGTTCTTCCGTGACTCTCAGGTGCTTGTGTCAGCACATAACGGAAACTTTGTTGTAACGATACTGTTGTTTCGTCATCACCAAAAAACCAAGAGCTATCCTCACCTTCAACTTCGTATTCATCTTGAATCGTGAGCGATTCTGTCGTCCATTGATTCTCGCCGGTTTGCGTATAGGTTAACCCTTTGCGCTGCAATACTTGGTCTGCCGCCTTCCACACTGTATTTGCGACGGTATCAGGCATGCCTTCAACGAGGTCGAAATAGACACGAGGCTCGTCTTCATTTTCTAAAACACGGCTACCTAAAGCCACTGGATGAACCTGTCGAGGCGATACCACACGAACATCCTCGCCTACTGGACCCGCAACGTCAGCAGGTGGAATGTTATACGTGTTGCTGTAATCTGGAGTCTCTAAGTTAGACGGCACCGTCAACTCTTGGCGTTGGTTAAGCTCTACGTATTCAAAGTCGCCATTCGGCTGCTCTTTTTCGATCGAGCTACACGATGCGAGGGTTATCGTCGCCAACGACGTCACGATGGCTGTACGGCGAAAATTCATTTCCACTCCTGCTACTTAAGTAGGTGTAATTGATTCAGTGAGCGTTCTATAACAAGCTGGCTATCTTCGCTTGGTGGGGTCAATGGCAAGCGGTAATTGGCGCTGCATTTTCCCATCAAAGCCAAAGCCCACTTTACTGGAATAGGGTTGGACTCAATAAACAACGCGTTATTTAGGTCACGCAGCTGGGCATCAATCTGCTCCGCTTTTTCGCGCTCACCGCGCGTTGCCGCATCAACTAAGGCTTTTATCTGTGAGGGAACGACGTTAGCCGTTACGCTAATAACACCATGGCCTCCGCGTAACATAAATTCACACGCAGTCGGATCATCCCCACTCAACAAGATAAACTGATTGCCACAACGGCGTTTCAATTCCTCAACGCGCGTTACATCGCCCGTTGCTTCTTTAATGCCAATGACATTATCAATCTCAGCTAATCTTTCAACCACTTCTGGGGGCATATCTAAAGCCGTTCGGCCTGGGACATTATATAAAATTTGTGGTTTATCGGATGCCTCAGCGCACGCTGTATAATGCGCAATAAGGCCTTCTACTGAGGGTTTGTTATAGTAAGGTGTAACGTTGAGAAACCCATCAACGCCAAAGTGAGTCATTTTTTCTGTGAGTTGAACGGCTTCCGAGGTTGAGTTCGAACCATTTCCACCAATCACTTTAATGCGGCCATCGGCAAGTTCAACCATCGCTGCAACCACATCAATATGTTCTTCATGGCTAAGTGTCGTTGACTCTCCTGTCGTCCCAACCGCCACGATCGCATCTGTACCAGACTCTACATGGAAATTGACGAGTTCTTCGAGTTCGTTATAGTCAATATTTCCATGCTTAGTTAGCGGCGTCACCAAGGCAACAATACTACCTGTTAACATATAGGCTCCAAATTCCTAATCATGGGGCCTAATGTTACTGGTAGCCCCAAATAAACACAAGACTAGGAACACATAGCAAGCAATTTGTTCCCTTCATTTTAATCCAAACTTAGCTTCGCTATCATATATACACTGGATATTCATTCGCAGGAGTCGAAAATGGAACGATTGCAAGCAGGTGACAAAGCACCTAACTTTGAACTTTTAGATAAAAATGAAGAAAAAGTATCTCTACACGACTTGCTGAAAGAGCATCGCGTGTTGGTGTATTTCTATCCCAAGGCAATGACACCGGGCTGCACTGTGCAAGCGCAAAATCTGCGCGATGAGAAAGAAAGTCTACTCAAGCACAATGTCGTATCAATCGGTATCAGTCCTGATGCACCGAAACGTTTGGCCAAGTTTACCGAGCGTGATGAACTTAACTTCACCTTACTCAGTGACGAGGATCACGCCGTTGCTGATCAGTTCGGCGTCTGGGGACCGAAAAAGTTTATGGGTAAAGAGTACGATGGCATCCACCGCATTAGCTTTTTAGTTGAGCAAGATGGTACCGTCAGCCACGTATTTGATAAATTCAAAACTAAAGAGCACCACCAAGTCGTACTTGACCATTTAGAGCAAAGCTAAATTCGGTGCAGGCAAGACGCAACCAGCGTTTTGCCTGCAATTCTACTGCACCTCATCGTGCTGAAGTAACGCATCGCGACTCGACCACGCGGTAATCACAGCCTTCACCAAGCTGGCTAGCGGTATCGCAAAGAACACACCCCAAAATCCCCAAATACCGCCGAAAACCAGTACAGCTGCAATGATATACACCGGGTTTAGACTGACCGCTTCAGAGAACAACAATGGCACCAATACGTTTCCGTCGAGCGCTTGAATGATAAGATAACCTATCATCACATAGACGAATGGCCCCGTAGCACCAAACTGGAATAACGCGACTAAAGCGACTGGAATAGTCACCACAACAGCACCGATATAGGGAATCAGTACTGACAACCCAACCAGAATCGAGAGCAATGTGGTGTAACGTAAATCGAATGCGAAAAATACAGCAAAAGAAGTCACGGCGACCACGATCACTTCAATCGCCTTACCTCGAATGTAATTCATGATCTGCAAGTTCATCTCTTGACCGACCTGCGTGATTAGACGGCGGTTGGTCGGTAACACGCGGCTGACATGAGCTAACAGTACGTCTCTGTCTTTCAACATAAAGAACACCAGCAACGGTACAACGATTAAGTACACCAGCATCGCCATTACATTGACGAGTGAAGTCAATGAACTCGTTAATAGCTGCTCACCGAGCCCGACAACACGCCGTTTGACGGTTTGCATCAATTCAGTAATTTGCGCCTCATCGATGACTGAAGGGAACAGCTCTGGCAGCTTATGTAGCCAGACCTGCAGGTTGGCAAGCATATCTGGCATCTCGCGTATCAGTGTAGTACTTTGTTGCCATACCACGGGTACTAAGGTGAGTAGGCACAAGGTTGCTATACAGACGGTGAAGCTCATCACGATAATGGTCGCTGGTAATCGCCCAACGCCGGCATCGATTAAGCGATTAACGGGCCAATCGAGCAGATACGCCAGGGCAATCGCCGCTAATATGGGCGCTAAAATCCCACCGAAAAATACAATCAGTAAAACCGAAACGACCAGTAACAAAAATAATGTAACCGCATTCGGATCTGAAAACTTATTCCGATACCACTGCTGAATATATTGGAACATGCCGAGCTTCCTGTTCGGTGTGATTAATGACTCACGATGCTTGCAATCTTACGGTAACACCATAGAGTAGAAAAGGAACTTATTGTAAATTAATGACTCTACGTAGCATATTGCGTCATAACAGCGGTTAATGCGAATGTTGTACCTAAAAAAATTTCAGCGCTCAATGACAAGTGGTATTACCCTAGCGCTCATGATGGCGCTGCCAACCGCGTTCGAAGTACCTAAAGCATACGCTCAACAACGGAACCTACCAGAAATTGGTACCACGGGTGCTGGGTTTATGAGTATTGAGCGCGAAAAAGTGGTTGGCGATTATTACATGCGCCAGCTGCGCGCTTCTGCGCCTATCATTCAAGACCCGGTATTAAATAGTTACTTGAAGGATGTCGGGCAACGCCTTATCCGTAATGCCGATAACGTACGGTATCCGTTTTCTTTTTTTTGGCTCAACATCAACGAAATAAACGCCTTTGCTTTTATGGGGGGCTACGTCGGTGTGCACACCGGGCTGATTCAACAAGCTCGCAACGAGTCTGAGCTGGCTGCCGTGTTGGGACACGAAATTGCGCACGTTACACAGCGACACATTGTGCGAAGCATGGAAGAACAACAGCAGAATATGCCACTTACCATTGCCGGTGTTGTTGGTTCGATTTTGTTGGGGCTCGCCAACCCAGAAGCAGGAGCCGCAGGTCTTTACACGACGCTCGGCGCTACTGGCCAAGCACAAATAAACTACACCCGCTTGTTTGAACAAGAGGCCGATCGCATCGGCATCACAACGTTGGCTAATGCCGGCTTTGATCCCATGGGTGCGCCCAACTTTTTTGGTCGCCTAGCCGATCAGTATCGTTATGTATCTAAGCCCCCTGAAATGTTGTTGACGCACCCTGTCCCCGAGTCACGTATTGCGGATACACGTACCCGTGCCGAAGCCATGGGCCGTCGCGACGTACCACAAAGTTTAGATTTTGAACTGGCAAAGGCTCGTATTGACGCACGCTATACCCGCACAACGCCCAATAGTGAGTTTGTCAAAATGGCCCAGAGCGAGAACGTAATAAACCAGCAAGCAGGTGGCTATGCCTTGGCCATAAGAGCCCTTGACTCAAGTAATCCAGCAACGGCACAACAATGGCTGGCGCCTTTAATTGAACGCAACCCACGAAATCGTTTTTATATTGACGTACAAACCGACATCTACCTTGCACTGGATGAAAATGAAAAGGCACTGGACATGCTCAAACGTGAGTACACGCGGAGCCCTGATGACCCAGTCATCACTCTGAACTATGCCAACGCAGCTATCCGCTCGGGCGAAGCGGAACTCGGCGTGAAATTGCTCCGCAACTACCTGTTGACTGAACCTGATTCTGTAACTGCTATGGATCTTCTGACAGACGCCTATCAGCGAACAGCGGATCGCGCTGCCATGTACGAAACACGAGCTGAAGCACTGGCCTTGCGTGGCCGTTTTGATTTAGCAATCGATCAACTACAAACCGCGCAAAACCACACACAAAACAAGTTAACGGAAAAACGTCTTAACGCGCGTATTGATCAACTTAGGGCGGAGAAAGAGCGCTTAAAAAGGCTACTCTGAGCGCGCCTCTGCGACTGCTTTGTTAAGTGTCGCTTGAGTTTGCTCACCGAGCAATGGTCCTGTGACCTTGCCGTCCGGGCCAACAATGTAAGTTGCGGGTAACATTTTGGGCTTATCGAATGGCAACTGAGGTGCAGGTTGACTCAACGCCAGTGGAAAATCGATGCCATGCTTTTCTGCCAACGCGTTAATTTGTTGATTATTCATCGGGTCAAAGCTAATACCCACTAACGTCAGTTGACTGTCATTGCTCACAACGTCGTGGTGGAACTCATTGAGCTCCGGCAATTCACGTAAACACGGCGCGCACCACTCTGCAAAGTAGTTCACAACAACCGTATTGCCTTGGCTGCCTTGCCAATCGATCTCACTTCCATCATTCAGTTGAATATCGGGTGCCTTGGAACAGGCAACTAAACTCAACGTTAAAACACTTGCAATTAGCAATGACAATTTCATATTTGCCCCGTATTCGTTATTATAAGTTTCATCGTTTGACTAATAGAGTGAACTGAGATGACTGCAGTTACCATATACCATAATCCTCGTTGTTCAAAGTCGCGCCAAACCCTAGAGCTACTGCAAAACGAAGGTATTGAACCGACCATCATTAAATATTTAGATACACCGCCAAGCCAAGCTGAACTCAGCAACTTACTTCAAAAGCTTGACCTTAGCCCCCGTCAACTGATGCGCACTAAAGAAGCGGTCTATAAAGAACTGAATTTGGCAGATGAATCAGATCATGACGTTTTGCTGACAGCCATGGTTAACAACCCAAAGCTGATTGAGCGCCCGATTGTGGTTAAAGGCGATAAAGCCGTGTTAGGCCGTCCGCCAGAAAATGTATTGGAGCTCATCAAGTGAGCGCCTGTACTCTGATTATTTTCTACTTTAGTCGGGGCGGTCATACACGAGCGCTCGCCGATGCTATCGCCGAGGGCGTGCAAGCGACTGGAGCTGAAGTACTCATGCGTACAGTCGAGACCGATAACGACGCCGCGAGTATGCGAGACTTACCGCTAAGCAAAGAGGAATTGATCGACTGCGATGGGCTCATTATGGGTAGCCCTACGCGGTTTGGTCATATGAGCGCTACACTACAGAAGTTCTGGGAATCAACGAGTCGCGAATGGCTCAATGGCCAACTCATCGACAAACCTGCCGCAGTGTTTACTACCTCAAGCTCGCTGCACGGAGGACAGGAAAGTACCCTGCTCAATATGGCGTTGCCGCTACTTCATCACGGGATGTTGCTGACGGGTATTCCATATGACCAGCCCAGTCTCCACCATGCAGACGCGGGCGGGTCCCCCTATGGCGCAGGTGCGCTAAATGAAACGCCGAATGGCAAGCTCACAGCTAACGAACGCGCCAGCGCAGTAGCGTTAGGCCAGCGTGTGGCGAAAGTTGCGCAACAGTTGAAATCAACCAAGGATGCATAATATGGCAGCCGACATGGCACCTAAAACACGTTTTTTCCGGATCGCGACTCAACTGGGCTACTGGTTATTGTTGGCGCTATTGGTTATTTGGCATGGCGTCATGCCAGAAACTGACGAGGCGGCTCTACCGACCTATTTATCATTAATTTTCTGGGTACTTCCGATGCTTTTCCCACTATTCGGGCTTGTTAAGGGAAAGCCATACACCCACGCTTGGTTTAACTTTATTCTGATGTTCTATTTCTTGCATGGTCTGACAACAGTGTATACGCACCCAGATGAGCGTCTGTGGTCGGTGTTAGAGATTATCTTTACGACTATTGCCTTTATTGGTGCAACGGGGTTTGCACGTCATAGAGGACGTGAGTTGGGATTGGGTCTTAAAAAGCAAAAGAACGCTAAATAGCTAAGACTTGCTTAATAAAAGGGATAGTCAGTTTACGTTGGTGTGCGATAGATGCCTTATCAAGCTGATCGAGGTGCGCCAACAGATTTCCCGTATCTCGCCCTAGTCGGTGTAACATAAACATTGCGACGTCATGTGGTAACTGTAACCCTCGCCATTGGGCTCTTAACGTTAACGCTTTTGCCTTTCCATCGTCGTCCAATGGACTTAACTGAAATGCGGTTGCCCATTGCAAACGAGATCGCAGATCCGGCAGGTCGATATCCAGTTGACTGGCACTTGCTGACGCCGTCATCACCAGACGACAGCGTCCCTCGTCAGTAACTCGGTTGATCAATTTAAACAGTTCATAACACCAGTCGGGACTGGTCAGCACAGCGTCAATGTCGTCCAAACAAATAATATCAAACGCATCTAACCCGGCGAGCACCTGTTCTGCATCACTTTGTTTTAACTCAGCCAACGGCAGGTACATAACATGCGTATTTTCACTACCTTGCGATACCACTGCGTGTAACAAATGGCTTTTACCTGCACCTGAGGGGCCCGACAATAAGGTCAGTCGCACACCTTGAGTTTCATCAACGTCTTTATCCGCAATACGTTTCAACCAACGCACCACACTATCGTTCTGCTGTTCAAGATACGTTGTAAAGTTCTCGTCATCGGGCAACTGGACGGCGAGCGTTAGTTGCTGTGGTTGCTGCTTTCCCAGTGTCATTATTGATTTGCCACCCACCGATAAATCGTTTCATCATCGGTATCTTGTTTAACAGCTGCGAAAGGGTCTCGGTGTTTTTGCTGTAAGCGACCATCAAGCTCAATAGCTTGTAATAGATGATCCGGCGTATCGGTAAGCGTCACTTCAAAACGACTGAACGTCGGACTGTAGTCGGTCAGCTTGACGTGTTGCACCGAAGTCACACTGCCGAAAAAACGTTGCACATCCAAAATACTTTGCCAACCCTCGATACCCTCGATGCGAATCGGAAATTGAATGGCTTTACTTTCGCCCGAGGCCACGAGTGCGAACTCACTGGCGAGTGTTTCGTGGAGTTGCTCTATGAACGGGGTTGCTAAAAAATCTTTTGAGTTAGCATACACCTCACCCGATTTACGCATATCACCGACACGTGCCACCCAATCAAGGCGCCAGCGACCTTCTTGTTGCTGTGTTTCGTCGTCTGGGACGCCAAGATCGACGACCTTGGCTACAAGATAACCATCCGCGCGATAGCGTTGCGAAGCATTAGCAATCGGCGTAAGAAATCGACCCCAAATATCAGAAACAGAAACTGAGGTTGCGTCGGTTAAGTCCATTAGAGGAAATTGTAAAGGCAACCCACGTTGACGCGCTAGATGGCGAACTTGCTGAATGAAAATGGATTCGTCGTTAGCCGCCAAAATGTTTCGCCTGCCCCGTTCGTCGCTATTCGCGATCCACATCAGTAGTTCAGGTCTGCGACTGCCCCAGTAGGGCAATTGATTAACTTTAAATAATTCAGCAAGTTTACGACCATCAAAATTGGCAGTGAGATACAACGTCCCGCCATCGCGACGGTAGCCGTACTGCAACAGATAGTCCTGTAGTTGTCTCATGGCATTACGGACAGCACTATTGTTTAAGGTCTCTGCGGTGCCCGATATTTTCATCACTACTTGTTCAAAGGCCGCGCGCAAGGCATCATCACGCTGACTTGAAGTCTGTGATGCCACCTCTATTTCTGCCGAAAACAGGTCATCGATAAGTCGACCTTGAGCTGAGAAACAAAGTAATAAGCTGACTACACAGATCATCTGTCGAACTATTGCGCGCGTCATAAGTTAGCCTTAAAAAAATCGGTCATAAAATGCATGTTAAACACCCAAGCGCAACACGGCAAGTGACAACTTGTGGATAACCTTGTGGGAA
>MDTG01159183.1_pt1 | contig 32739 bp, 25 predicted proteins | sample 811421 | NCBI WGS metagenome assembly MDTG01 (sample SAMN05326645, study PRJNA326480) | marine metagenome | isolation source: seawater | place: Pacific Ocean: South East | collected 2011
AGGTTGTCGATCACCAAATGAAATATTTATGGGGCTGCGCAAAGACTTGTTAGCAGCGTGAGTTAAAGAAAATTGCAGTTATTACTTGAAAGTGCGGCTGAATTATTGAACACAAAGGAACTGAATTTTCCTGAAGTTATACAGGCATGAAAAAATATTCTGGCGGGGAAACTAACCGGGGCAGATGACCCCGGATTAACCGGATTCTGGTGATTAAATCTTAGAAAATAAATAACCAAGCAGTAATATTTAATACTATTGCTTGGTTATCAGCCGTGTCAGAAATAAGACTCAGAAATAAAAGGACTCAGCCCATCAGGTTCATGCGACGGAGCGAGCGCTGGGAGCGGCTCTCAAAACGATTGCTTTCCTGCAGGGTTTCTTCCACAAAAGCCAGGTGGTTGTTAATCGACTGCTGCGCTGCGGCCGGATCACGCCCGATAATGGCTTCTTTAATGGCCCGGTGTTGTTTTAACACATCATCCCGGCGGTGCTCTTCACTGTATATGTATTGCAGGTTACTGCTGATGGTGAGTTTGGCCATGGTATACAGGGCGCGCATGGAGTGCAGCAGAACAGCATTGTGTGATGCTTCCGCAATGGACAGATGAAAACGCCAGTCCAGCTCCGCTTCTTTCTGTTCGTCACTGCCATCCTGATGGGCGGTACACCAGTCGTCGTAAGCCTGTTCAATTAACTGATGATCCGCCGCGGTGGCACGGATAGCGGCATAGTGAGCGGCGACTTCTTCCAGGGCGTTACGGAATTCCAGCAGGTCGTAATTAAATTCACTGTGGGTCTGAAATAATTGCATCAGCGGATCGGCAAATGAGATGCCGATTTTTTCTGATACGAAGGTACCGCCTCCCTGGCGCCGGGTCACCAGACCTTTGGCTTCCAGTTTATGCAGGGCTTCGCGCAGGGAAGGGCGTGACACTTCAAACTGCTGCGCCAGTTCGCGTTCCGGCGGCATCTTCTGGCCGGGCGTCAGGCTGCCTTCTAGAATCATGGCTTCCAGCCGGCGGGCAATAATTTCTGAGATTTTTTTCGGACGAATTGCTTCTTCAGTCATAGAGGGCTCACAAAACACGATCGGGTGTCCTTGCTGGCGACCCGTTATCAATTGGTAAATCCAATACTAACCCAAAATCCTTATATTAGACAGGGGTAATATACCTTTTCAGCTGGTCTGTATGCGACAAATGTCCATGATTTATCGACACATTATCCCGTTTAAGACATTGACCAGAAGGTCACTCAAAGGTAGCTTTACAAGCTATAAAATGACAATGGGTAATTGGTAATACCAATATTGGTGGTTTATTTGCGGCGCTTTCACCAGTCAGCCGCGATTCGCCAGCACGGATATTCTTGCTGAACACCACTGATGGTAACCATTAAGCCCGGACAACCGTGGACACTGACATGACAGCACAATCTGAGCCCCCGCACGCGGCGCGCCGGGCGTACCCCTCTGTTCCCCGGCAGGTGTATCTGCTGGGAACCTGCCTGGTCGACAGTTTTTATCCGCAGGCCGGAATGGATGCTATCCGGCTGCTTGAAGCGCAGGGCATTGAGGTGGTTTTCCCGCAGGCGCAGACCTGCTGTGGCCAGCCTGCCTGGAATTCCGGCTACGATGAAGAAGCCCGCAGCGTGGCACGCCAGCAGTTGCATGCCTTTGCCGCGGATATTCCGGTGGTGGTTATGATGAGCTCCTGTGCCGGCATGGTGCATAAAGAATATCCGCTGTTGTTCCGCGGTCAGCCCGAAGAGGCACAGGCAATTGCTCTGGCGCAGCGTACTTATGAATTCAGTGAATTCCTGGTGGACGTTATTGGCGTGGAGACCTTGATGGGCACTGCGACAGACGCAGGGTCTGCGGCGCTGACCGTGGCTCTGCATACCTCGTGTTCGGCGCGGCGTTCCATGGGCGTGGCGGAACAGCACCGTACGCTGGTGGAAAATCTGCCGGCGGTGACCCTGGTGGAACCGGAGCGGGTGACGGAATGCTGTGGCTTTGGCGGCACCTTTGCGGTGAAGCAGGCGGATATTTCTGCTGCTATGGCGGCCGATAAAGCCGCCGCCGTAGCCGCCACCGGCTGTGACCTGCTGACCAGTGCCGACTGTGGCTGTCTGATGAATATCAGCGGCACTCTGAGCAAACAGGGTAAAGAAATACCGGCACAACATCTGGCCAGCCTGTTGTACCAGCGTCTTTACGCAACAGAAGGAGAAAGCTGATGGCGGAATCCATGATTAAACTGCGTGATGAGCTGGATGCTGAACAGCAGGATTTCAGCGATATGCAGCAACAGCATTTTAAAGTACGTGCCCGCATGGCACTGGAAAATGACGCGCTGCGTAACAGCTTCCGGGGGGCTTCCGACTTTCTGATGGCAAAACGGGCGTCGGTATTTCCTGATGATGAGGCGCTGCAGGCATTGCGCAGTCGTGGTGAAGCCATCCGCCAGCACAGTCTGAATCATCTGCCTGATCTGCTGGAAACCCTGGAAAAAAATCTCACCGCTAATGGTATCCGGGTGCACTGGGCAGAAACCGCCGACGAAGCCTGCGCGTTAATCCATGGCATTCTGGCCGACAATAATGCCCGTACTGTGGTGAAAGGCAAATCCATGGTCAGTGAAGAAATTGAGCTGAACCATTATCTGCAGGAAAAAGGCATCGAATGTCTGGAAAGTGATATGGGGGAGTATCTGGTGCAGCTGGCCGGTGAGACTCCGTCCCATATTATTATGCCGGCGATTCATAAAAATAAGGAACAGATAGCCCGCCTGATGCATGGCCGGGCAGAAACCGCCGATGGTCAGGGAGTGCCTTATACCGAGGATGTGGATGAATTAATCGGTAATGCCCGCGCTATCTTGCGTGAAAAGTTTATGAACGCTGATGCCGGTATCTCCGGCGTTAATATGGCCGTCGCCAATACCGGCACTCTGTGTCTGGTGGAAAATGAAGGCAATGGCCGTATGACGACCACGGTGCCGAAACTGCATATTGCCGTCACCGGAATTGAAAAAGTCGTGGAAGATTTAGCCGATGTTCCTGAACTGTTAACGCTGCTGACCCGCTCGGCCACCGGACAAAAAATCAGTACCTATTTCAATATGATTTCCGGGCCGAAAAAAAATGACGAGCTGGACGGCCCTGAGCAGGTTCATCTGGTATTGGTTGATAATGGCCGCTCACGTATTTTTAATCATCCGGTATTGCAGCCGACCCTGCAGTGTATCCGTTGTGGTGCCTGCATGAATCATTGCCCTGTGTATGCCCGGGTCGGGGGACACGCTTACGGTTCGACTTACCCCGGTCCTATCGGTCAGGTGGTCACGCCTCAGATTGGCGGTCTGGATAATAACGGCGATATGCTCAGCGCCTGTTCTTTAAATGGTGCTTGCGGCGAAGCCTGTCCGGTACGTATTCCGTTACCGGCGCTGATCCGGGAATTACGTCATGAAGCCAACCATCCGCAGTTTATTAATGCCGCAGACGCTGATCTGACCCGGGTAAAACAACGTGGTGCAAAGCGCTCGCTGGGAGAAAGCATAATCTGGAAAGGCTGGGCGCTGGCACACCGTTACCCGCCGCTTTATCAGATGATGAGCCGCAGTATCGCCATCGGCCGCGGTCTGCTCAGCGGCAGCCTGGGTAACCGATTACTGGCCCCCTGGACTGATTCGCGTACGGCGCCAAAAGCAGCCGCACAGAGTCTGCATCAAATGGTAAAAAAACGTGGCGTGGCCAGTCAGCCAGGTCAGCACAAGGAGCACGAACAGTGAGTAGTCGTGAGCGTATTTTAGCCCGTCTGCGTCAGGCGGCGGTCGGTGACAGCCCGCGGGTACCGCAGGCAGTTTCTTCAGACCGCGTCTGGCCAGCGCCGGATAAAGCGGATTGGCTGGATGCTTTATGTCAGAACCTGCGGGACAACCATGCCGAGGTGTTGCTGACTGATCAGCAGACGTGGATGGCGGATTTGCTGGCGCGTCTGCAGAAATATAATGTCTCCCGTTTGCTGTGTGGCAACCATGATACGGCAGCCAGACTGCAGCAATATATTCAGTCTCAGAGCGACGATATTGATACGCAGCGGGTGACCACCGACATTGAAAAAGAAGTTATTTTTCAGCAGGTGGATGCCGGTTTTTCTGTTGCCAGTGCGGCACTGGCAGAAACCGGATCGCTGGTGATTGAAACCGGACCACAGGAGCCACGTACTGTCTCTCTGGTGCCTCCGTTAAATATTATTCTGGTCCGGCAGTCGCAGCTGCAGGCTGATTTTTCTGCCTGGGCAGCGTCCACTTCCGTGCCTGACCCCATGCCAACCAATCTGTTGTTAATTTCCGGGCCCAGTAAAACGGCGGATATTCAGCAAACCCTGGCGTACGGCGCCCACGGGCCAAAATCTTTAATTGTTGTGATGTTAACGGACGCCTGACTATGCAAGAAAATTATCACAAGTTTGCCCGGGATCTGGCGGATATTATTGACGATGATCGTATTATTACGGACCCGCTACGTACTCTTGCCTTTGGTACGGATGCGAGTTTTTACCGATTAATTCCACAGATTGTGGTGACGGTTATCAACGAAGTGGAAGTGCAGGCCATTCTTTCTCTGGCCCATCAGCATGGCGTGCATCTCACCTTCCGTGCAGCCGGTACCAGTCTGTCGGGGCAGGCGGTGACCGATGGTGTGTTAGTGCGTCTGGGGAATGGCTGGAATCAGGCTCAGGTACTGAACGGCGGGGCACAACTGAAGGTGGAACCGGGTGTTATCGGTGCCCGTGCCAATCAGATTCTGGCGCCTTATGCGCGTAAGATTGGTCCTGATCCGGCGTCCATTAATGCCTGTAAAATTGGCGGTATTGTGGCGAATAATGCTTCCGGTATGTGTTGTGGCACAGCCCAGAATACCTATCAGACGCTGGCTTCCATGCGGATAATTCTGGCCGACGGTACCTTACTGGATACCGGCGATGAAAATTCGCGCGCCGCGTTCCGGCAAAGCCATGCCAGGATGCTGCAAAAGATCGCAGATTTACGCACAAAGGTGATGGACAATCCAGCACTGCGCGAACGAATTGTTAACAAATTCCGAATTAAGAATACCACCGGTTACAGCCTTAACGCTTTAGTGGATTTTTCTGATCCAATCGATATCATGCAGCACGTTCTGGTGGGCTCAGAAGGCACACTGGGATTTGTTTCCGGCGTGGTTTACCACACGGTCGAAGAGCACGCTCATAAAGCGTCTGCCCTGCTGATCTTCGCCAACATCGAACAGACCAGCAGGGCAGTGACCGCTCTGTCCCATGCACCGGTCGCCGCGGTCGAACTGATGGACCGCGCCGGACTGCGTTCGGTAGAAAATAACCCCGGCATGCCTGCCTACCTGAAAACCCTGGATGATGATGCCGCCGCTCTGTTGGTTGAGGTGCGTGGCATAACGTCGCAGGAGCTGGAAGAAAAACTGACAGCCACCGATCAGGCGCTGCAGGCTTTTGATACCCTGCAGCCGAAAACTTTCACCACCGATAAAGACACCTGTGCTCTGTACTGGAATATCCGCAAAGGATTATTTCCCGCCGTGGGTGCCGTGCGCCAGAAAGGCACCACCGTCATTATTGAAGACGTCGCCTTTCCGGTGGAAAACCTGGCGCCGGCGGTTGTCGAACTGCAGGCACTGTTTAAAAAGTACCGGTACAGTGAAGCCATTATTTTTGGTCACGCACTGGCCGGTAATCTGCATTTTGTGTTCACGCAGAATTTCACTGATCCGGCAGAAATCCAGCGCTACTCGGATTTTATGGACGAGGTCTGTACGCTGGTGGTGGAGCGTTACGACGGTTCTCTGAAAGCCGAACACGGTACAGGACGTAATATGGCTCCCTTTGTTGAAATGGAGTGGGGCGAGCAGGCGTATGAACTGATGTGGGAGATCAAGCGTATTTTTGATCCTCAGACAGTACTGAATCCGGATGTTATTCTGACCCGCAATCAGAACACCCATATTGAAAACCTGAAGCCCATCCCGGAAGCCGATGATCTGGTTGATCCCTGTATTGAATGCGGATTCTGTGAACCGGTGTGTCCGTCTAAAAACTTCACCTTAACCCCGCGCCAGCGCATTGTGATTATGCGTGAACTCAAGCGTCAGCAACGCGATGGCAAGCAGCCGGAATATCAGACGCTGCTGGACGACTACCAATATATGGGAGTCGATACCTGTGCCGCCGATGGTCTGTGCAGCCTGGCTTGCCCGGTGGGCATCAATACCGGTGATTTAAGCCGAAAACTGCGCAGTGAACGTAATGCGAAGCACGCAGGCAAAGCCCGTTGGGTGGCAGACCACTTTGCCGGTATTACCAAAGCCAGCCGGGCTGCTTTTACCGTCACTGATTTCAGCCGCGAACTGCTGGGAGATAAAACCCTGATCGCAGTGTCGAAAGCGGCCAATACCCTGACATTCCAAAAAACGCCTGTGTGGCATAACGCCATGCCCGGGTCCGCGACACAGGTAGATCCGCTGGATTATGGTGTCAGCACAGAAACCGATTTTGTGTATTTTCCCAGTTGTGCCAGCCGCACCATGGGGCCGACGCCGGCGGAAGCGGATCAGCGCAGCCTGATGCAGGTGACGCTGGATCTGGCAGCCAAAGCCGGGCTTAAACTGGCCATGCTGAGCGATCAGGAAAAGCACTGTTGTGGTATGCCACTGGAAAGTAAAGGGCACTTTGAGCAGGCCGATGCCATGCGTGACCAGCTCAATCAGGCGCTGCTGAAGGCTACGGATAATGGCCGTATTCCGGTGTTGATTGATACCAGCCCCTGTGTTTTCCGTATGACTCAGCAACTGGATGAACGCATCACTCTGCTGGACCCGGTACGTTTTGCTAACCGCCATCTGGTGCCGCGTCTGGCCATTACGCCCAGCGCTGAGCCGGTGGCTGTGCATGTCACCTGTTCCACCACCAAGCAGGGACTGGGCAATGAGCTGATCGCGCTGGCACGCCAGTGTGCTGAACAGGTGGTGGTACCGGAGGATATCACCTGCTGTGGCTTTGCCGGCGATAAGGGTTTTATGTTGCCCGGTCTGAATGCCTCGGCACTGGCGCCACTTAAGGCGCAAACCGGCGGCTGCAAAGAAGGTATTTCAACCAGCCGTACCTGTGAAGTGGGCCTCAGCCGCCATGCCGATATGCCGTATCATTCACTGTTTTATCTGCTCGACCGGGTCAGTCAGGCACAGACGGGCCACTGATGCTGGCCGTTTTTTGATCCAGCGCGGATGGCAGGCGCAGGCTTCGTGGTATAGTGGCGATTATCAAAAAAGATAATGTCGGGGAATCACTGTGACTGAAACGTTGCCTGCCGCACAGCCTGGCCTGGTGGAAGAGCCGGGTCGTTGTGCTCACTATCTGGAAATGACCATCCATCCCGGGGTGTCCCGCACGCACCTGTTAGCCGCTATCAAAACGGCGCTGGAACCTGTATCCGGCGCCTATATCGATGTCTGTTTCGGGTCAGACGCCTGGGATACGCTTAATCCTGAATGGCGTCCCGCGCAGTTGCAGCCTTTTACAGAGCTGGCCGGTGAGAACGGTTACCGCATGCCTTCTACTCAGAGTGATCTGTATTTCTGGATTCATGGGGAAGACCAGGGGGATGTGATGGATGCTGTGCTGCAGGTGCACAATGCCATGTCAGAGCTGACTGAGTGTGTCGAAGACCTCAATGGGTTCAAGAATCGTGAAGCCCGGGACCTGACCGGCTTTGTTGATGGTACCGCTAATCCGAAAGGGGATAAGCGTCTGGAAGCGGCTCAGATTCCGGTGGGTGAGCCGGGGGCGGGAGGCTCCTACGTGCTCACCCAGAAGTGGCAGCATCATCTGCGTGAGTTCAACAAACTCAGCCTGCATGATCAGCAACAGGTGATCGGCCGCACGAAAGCCGACAATATTGAGCTGGAAGGTGATGATATGCCGCCGACGTCCCATGTCAGCCGTACCGATGTCAAAATTGACGGCGTAGGGCAGAAAATTTATCGCCGCAGTACGCCATTTGGCGGGGCGGACGAACATGGCCTGTACTTTCTGGCGTTTGCCTGTGATCTGAAACGTATCTCTGTACAGCTGGAACGCATGCTGGGAAATACCGGGGATGGTTACAGTGACTACCTGATGAAATATTCCACGGCCAAAACGGGCGCATACTGGTTTATGCCATCCCAGGCTGACCTGGATACATTGCTGGCGTCAGCCTGATCCGGCAAACGGATAGCAAAAATAAAGAGCGCATAAAAAAGGCGGTGACTGCTGAACAGTCACCGCCTTTCTTATGCCTGTTTTATATCGGCTGCACCGCCATCAGAATTCTGAAAAATCCCAGTCAGCGGCCACAATCGGGGCATGCATATTGATCAGACCGATCTGATTGAAGGCATCCTGAATATTATTATTCAGCACGCCCAGCCGGTGCGGGAAATTGTCATCCGCCAGGAATGAAATATTACCGGCACGATCAACGAACTGAGCATCGTAATAGAGGTTTTCAATATCCGGTGTGGCGGTTTTATCCCCCAGCAGGATATCAGCAGAGGCTTCCAGCAGGGCCAGTTTTTTCGGATTACTGAGATCTTTCATCAGCGGCTGAAGATCATCATTCGCCTGCATCATAACATCGACAAAGTCTTTAACTTTCTGGCGATGATCGCGGAAGTAATCCGAACGCACCACATAGATATCGGCAATCACGCGACGTGCATACATGGTGGAAATAATCATACGGGCACCTGCAACAGAACCGTCTTTGCCAGTGCCGACACGGCGGCCGGAAGTGAGGCCATAGGCGTCGGAAATAATCATAAAGGCGGCATCAACATCCGGTTGTTGCAACGCCGCTGGTGGTGAATCCGGCGACAGCGTCAGATCCGGCATCCATTTGATATTAATATCGTCCATGGTCATGCCGGAGCGTTGCAGCAGGGTGGTCATAAAATCCACGTGCGGGCCATAGGCCTGTACTGCAACGGTTTTTCCTTTCAGCTCTTTGACCTGCATAATATTATTTTTCGCCACCAGGGTGTCGCCACCACGGGACCAGGTCAGCTGATAAATAACCACAGGCTTAGTGCGTTCATCTTTATTGAGCAGGTCCAGTGCCTGATTGCACATACCAATGGTGCAGCGCAGAAACGGTGATTCGCCGGAAAGATATTCTTCCAGCTGTTTGTCAAAATTGTCCTGCAATACCAGTTCAAGATCGAGTCCGGCTTTGGCCATCGGGCTGTCTGGCTGAGTTCTGGTGGACATGCCATTGGCTAACAGTGTCACCATATCACCGCCCCAGGTAATCATAGGGACGCGCAGAGTATCGCTTTCTTTTACTTCACCCACCGGGGTTCTGACTTTTTCCGCGAGCGGTCTCGGAGTATTTTCCTGTTGGGCGAATACACTGAGAGAAAAGCTTGTGAGGACTACCGTCGTCAGGAGTTTCCGTAACATGTTTTTTTCCGTCATGGTTCATGGGTTATCGGAGCCTGAGCTCCCGTTATTATGATCAGGATGTTTTTCATCCTTTTTGTGCGTCGGGCAATCAGCGCCCGTTATTATTCAACCGGGGTGTTTTCACCCCGGTATTTTTTTATTCCGTATTGGCTGAAATATTCAGGCCGTTTTTTTAATCCAGTTTTTCCAGCCGCCATATTCAGTGATTTCCTCGGCCCCTTCAATGCCACCCGGCTCACAAATAAAACCACATACCTGTTGGCCATCGGCAATTTCTACCTTACCAATGCCTAATGGCGCAGGAATACCAGCCACAAAAGAACCGAAATGTTGCGCCGGTACTGACCATATTTCCACATCAATGGCCTGGCCATCAGCGTCATCACGGATAAGACCAGGGCGGAACGGAGGACCTCCGGCCAGTGCGTACATGCGGTAGGCCGCGGCTGTGGTGGTCGTCTGTTTCAGGGTTGCTCCACGTTCCGTCAGCTGCCAGTTCAGTGGCAGACCGCTCAGATGTGCACCACAGACCAGAACATCAATGGCCGCGGGATTATGGGTTATTGTGTCCGGAGCAGAAGGTTTACTGTAAGGCGTTGCGCCCATCGGCAATACAAAGGTTTTTTCCAGCTGGTTAGCGATCGACAGCAGCCAGCGGTCTGACATGGCCGGGCCAACCAGCGTAATGCCGAAGGGTTTTTCTGACGCGGTGAACGCGGTGGGTACCGCGACCGATGTCATGTCCAGCAGGTTCATAAAGTTGGTGTAGTGGCCAAGCTGACTGTTGCGCAGAATCGGTTCTTCCAGCATTTCTGCAATGGTAAAATGCGTGCCCGCTGTCGGGGTCAGTATGCAGTCGAACCGCGCCAGAACTTCATCACAGATGCGTTTCAGTTCGGTCAGGCGATACTGAGCTTTGAACAGGTCGGTCGCTTTCGGTTTGCCGCCCGGGGCGATGATTTCACGCACCACCGGGAATACGGCATCGGGGTTTTCATCGATCAGCGGTTGCGCGGCAATGTAACGCTCGGATACCCAGGGGCCTTCGTACAGCAGTTTGGCTGCTTCAAAGAAAGGCGCAAAGTCTATTTCCGTCAGGGTTGCACCATTATCGGCCAGTGCTTTTACGGTATTTTCATAGCAGCATCTGTATTCTTCGTCGCCAAAAAATTCCAGTTGATCGGCACGGATAACACCGATGCTCAGATCAGCCGGCGCACAGCCATACATACGTTTGCTGTTGCTGTAAGGGTTGCGGCGGCTGTAGCCGTCGGCTTCATCAAAGGTTGCGGCAACATCCAGCACTTCGTTGGCGTCGTCTGCGTTCAGGGCAAAAATACTGATGCAGTCAAGGCTGCGGCAGGCCGGAACCAGTCCGGTGGCAGATAACAGACCCCGGCTGGGTTTCAGGCCAACCAGATTATTAAAGCAGGCGGGTACACGCCCGGAGCCTGCGGTATCGGTACCTAAACTGAAAGTCGACAGGCCCAGAGCGACGGCAACAGACGAACCGGCACTGGAGCCACCGCTGAGATATTCCGGATCAAACGAGTTTTTACAGGCACCCCAGGGCGAACGGGTACCGTTTAAACCGGTCGCAAACTGATCCAGGTTGGTTTTACCGATAGGGATCGCACCGGCATTAATCAGTTGCTGAATTAAAAAAGCATTATCGTCCGGTGTATAGGCAAATTCCCGGCAGGCGGCCGTGGTCGGAATGCCTGCCAGATCGATATTATCTTTAATAGCAAAAGGGACACCCCACAGCGGTGTGGTGGCCGGATCTTTGGATGCTAACGCGTCCAGATACGGCTGGATCTGATCCCGGGTAAGACGTGTAATCCAGATATTGTAGCCTTCGTATTCCGTGGCCCGGGCAAGAATATTGTCGATGACTGCAGCGGGTGTCAGTTCGCCACTGGCGTAGGCGGCTTTCAGGGATGACAGCGACAGGTTCAGTGGCTGGCTCATGCTTTTTCCTCCGGATTTTCAATAACGATCAGGGCCTGACCAGGATTCACCCGGCTGCCTTCAGTAAGAACAATTTGAGTCACCACACCGTCGGTCGGTGAGGGCAGGGCAATTTCCATTTTCATGGATTCAAGAATCATGACCGGCTGACCGGCTTTAACGCTATCGCCGACCTCAACGTGGGTCTGCCATACGGTGCCCGAGACCGGGCTGTCGATCACGGTGGCATCTTCCGGCCAGGTAATGTCTGTCTCTTCCGGTTCAGCTTCTTCAACGGAAAAATTAAACTGGCCATCGGCATGCCAGCGTTCCAGTTCTTCAGCGAAGGCCTGATTCCGTTTTTCTGTGAAGGCATCGATGTCGGTTTTTTCAGCGTCGATAAAGGCTTCATATTCAGACAGGCTGAATTCGCTTTCTTCGATTTTGATCGGATAACGGCCCTGTGGAAAATCACGGCGGATTTTCATCAGTTCGTCATGGCTGACTTCGTAGAAACGGATCTGATCGAAGAAGCGCAGTAACCATGGCTTTTTAAATTCAACGGTCTGACGATAGCGGTTCCACATCTGCAGGGTACGGCCGACAAACTGGTAGCCGCCCGGGCCTTCCATGCCGTAAACACACAGGTAAGAACCACCAATACCAACGGAGTTTTCAGCGGTCCAGGTACGGGCCGGATTGTATTTGGTGGTGACCAGACGCTGACGCGGATCAACCGGGGTGGCAACCGGTGCACCCAGATAAACATCACCAAGCCCCATCACCAGATAGGACGCGTTAAAGACGATGTTTTTTACCTCATCAATGGAATCCAGGCCGTTAATGCGGCGGATAAATTCCAGGTTGCTGGGGCACCAGGGGGCGTTTTTACGCACTGACTGATCGTACTTCTTGATGGCAGTACGGCAGGCCTCGTCATCCCAGGAGAGGGGAATATGCACAATACGTGACGGCACACTCAGCTCGGCTAACTGCTCAGACAGTGAACGTTCAGCCGCGTGCAGATAATCAATCAGTTCCGTTACCGATACTGTCTGGCTGTCATAATGAATCTGCAGGCTGCGGATCCCCGGTGTTAATTCCCGCACACCCCTGAGCGGATTCTTCTGCAGCCACTGCATTAACGCGTGAGCACGGAAACGCAGACGGATATCCAGTTTCTGCTCACCGTATTCCACCAACAGGAAGTGATCGCCGGCAGCACGGTAAACAATATCATCACCGAATTCTTCTGCACTTAACGTCGACAGAACCGGACTTTCGGCTTTAACCGCTTTCACGTCCGTGACGATGGTTTGCAGTGACTCGATGGCTTTGGTATTCGCGGCTTCGAGTTTGACTGCGTCGTCAATACTGACGGGTACAAAACGGATTTTGTCACCGGCGCGCAGCTGACCCAGTTTCCACAGATCGGCAGTGATCACAGTTGCCGGGCAGACAAACCCACCCAGTGACGGACCGTCAGGGCCAAGAATTACCGGCATATCACCGGTAAAGTCGATGCTGCCGAACGCGTACGCGTTGTCATGCAGGTTGGATGGGTGCAGACCGGCTTCACCGCCATCTTTGCGTGCCCATTCCGGTTTGGGGCCGATCAGGCGCACACCGGTGCGGCTGGAGTTGTAATGAACTTCCCAGTCGGTATCAAAGAAAGTAGTAATGTCGTTGTCAGTGAAAAAGTCCGGTGAACCGTGGGGGCCATAAATCACCCGCAATTGCCATTCACTGCTAAAATCCGGTTGCAGGCCCTGCGGTACTTCCGTTGCCGTAATATCGGCCAGTGCTTCCTGTGTCATGTGCAATACATCACCGGCACGGATCGCACGGCCGCTGTGGCCACCGAACTGACCCAGGGTAAAGGTAGACCGTGAACCCAGATATTCAGGACACTGAATGCCCCCGGCCACGGCCAGGTAGGTGCGGGCACCGCCATTGCGGACGCGCCCCAGAGTCAGCGTCTGACCGGCCTGAACTTCAACAACCTGCCATAAACCAATGGCTTCACCGTCAAGTTTCGCGTCGATGTCAGCACCGCCTAAAGCGATCCGGGTATCCGTGCTGAACTGCAGGGTCGGACCCTGAATGGTAATTTCCAGTGCCGCGGCATCGCTGCTGTTATTCAACAGACGATTCACTAAACGGAAAGAACGGGTATCAAAGGCTCCGGAAGTTGGCACGCCCACATCCCAGTAGCCGGCGCGACCCGGAAAATCCTGAATGGTGGTTTGCGTACCGCCGGCAATGACATCAATACGGGCAGGCTGGTACACAAAATCGTTAAGGTAACGGGTGGTGATTTCACCTTTAGCCAGCACTTCGTCGCGCAGCAGACAACGCAGGTAATCCAGGTTGGTTTCGCAACCGTAAATGGAAGACGCATCCAGTGTTTCCTGCATGGCGGTGAGCGCCTGTTCGCGCGTATTTTCGTGCACAATCACTTTGGCCAGCATGGGGTCAAAGTAGGGCGGTACTTCGATACCGGATTCAATCCAGGTATCAATGCGGACGCCGTCTTTTTGGGCAAATTCCACACTGCTTAATAAACCAGCGGCCGGCTGGAACTGACGGTACGGGTCTTCACCATAAACACGCACCTGAATGGCGTGACCGGAGGGTGTCAGGGTTTTACGCTGTTGATCCAGATCCGGAGACTGGCCGCCGGCCAGAGACACCATCCAGTCAACCAGGTCGATACCATAGACTTCTTCGGTTACACCGTGCTCAACCTGCAGGCGGGTATTCACTTCAAGGAAATAAAACTCGGCGGAATCGGCATCGTAAATAAATTCCACGGTACCGGCGTTGCGGTAGTTAACGCTGCTCAGCAGGCGCTCTGCTGTTGCGTACAGCTGCTGGCGGATATCATCCGTGAGGTGTGGTGCCGGACATTCTTCCACCACTTTCTGGTTACGGCGCTGGCTGGAACAGTCGCGCTCACCAATGGCCAGCGCTTTACCCTGACCGTCACCGAATACCTGAACTTCAATATGACGGGCGCGGGCAATGAATTTTTCGACGAAAACACCGTCGTTGGAGAAGTTGTTGGCGCCGAGACGTTTTACGGTGGCGAAGGCATCCCGCAGCTCCTGTTCGCTGTAACACAGCTGCATACCAATACCACCGCCACCGGCAGTGCTTTTCAGCATCACCGGATAGCCGATTTTACCGGCTTCCTGTGCTGCGGCATCCACTGAGCTGAGCAGATCGGAACCCGGTGACAGAGGCACATTGTTTTTTACCGCCAGATCCCGGGCCTGGTGCTTAAGACCGAACAGGGTAATCTGTTCTGCCGTGGGGCCAATAAAGACGAGACCTTTTTCTTCGCAGGAACTGACAAACTCCGCGTTCTCACTGAGGAAGCCATAGCCGGGATGAATTGCCTGAGCACCAGTCCGGGCAGCGATTTCAAAAATACGCTCCATGTTCAGGTAGGTGTCACGCGCCTGGTTATTGTCCGGAGTATCCGGATTGAGGCATACGGCTTCGTCAGCCATACGCACGTGCAGACTGTTGGCATCGCAGTCAGCGTAAATGGCAACAGACTGAATGCCCATTGTTTTCAGCGTGCGGATGATACGTGTTGCAATGGCACCACGGTTGGCAATCAGAACTTTGGTCAACATACGTTATACCTTGTCCGGGTCGTCCCGGTGGATACTGCTTCAGCAAAGGTCGTCCTCTGCCTGAGATTATTATGTGTTAAACCCGGGTTATTCCCATACCAGCACTTCGATGGGCGTCGGGTTGTAGGCGTTACACGGGTTGTTGAGCTGCGGGCAGTTGGAAATAAGAATGACGGTATTCATCTTTGCTTGCAGCTCTACATATTTTCCGGCATCAGAAATGCCGTCGGCGAATGTCAGGCCGCCTTCTTTCGTAACCGGCACATTCATAAAGAAGTTGATGTTGTGGGTGATATCGGCTTTATCCAGGCCGAATTCTTCATGTTCGGCAATGGCCAGCATCCAGCTGTCACGACAGGCATGCATGCATTTCTTTTCCAGCGAATAACGCACCGTGTTGGATTCGGTGGCACAGGCACCACCTAAGGTATCGTGACGGCCACAGGTATCCGCAACGATTTCCAGCAGCGGGCGGTTTTCATTGGTCATCAGCACTGAACCTGCGGTCAGGTATACGTTACCCTGTTCGCGGATAGTATCCATGGCACTGTAGCGTTCGCTGGGATCATCGGCATTGTAGAACAGCGTATCCGCTGCCTGATTACCTTCAAGATCAAGGATGCGTACGGTCTGACCGGCTTCAATACGGTGAATAAAATAATCACCGGCCATCACGGTTTCGCGGAAAATAGCCTGTTCCGGCTGAAGAGTGCTTTCTTTAATCATGGTGTTGTCTCCTCTCAGGCTTCGCAAAAGTTGTACAGGAAATTATTTTTAAAACCGCGCTGATTTTCTTCGCAGTGGTTTTTGCAGGCGTCGTCGTCAGCAACCGGTTTGGCTTTGGCGAGACGGTAGTGAACCGGACGGAAGGGGTATTCTTCAGCATTATTCAGCGGGTGAGGGCAGGTGTGCAGAATGACCAGGGTGTCCATCTCAAAACGCAGAGTTACGGAATTCCCGGCTTTTGAAGCGCCATCAACATACGTCATGTTACCCTCGTCATCGGTTTCAACACGGCTGAATAAGTTCAGGTTGGCGGCCATGTCTTTACGGTTAAGACCATATTTGGCCAGCTCGACCAGAAAGCTGTCGTAGCCATTTTTAGTCCAGCCGTTATGGGCTTCCTGGTAGGTTTTTAATGCCCACTTTTTCAGCAGGTTTTCTTTATTGAGGTTGCCACACACACTGTCGTGCCAGCCGCAGTCGTCTTCAACGATGGAAGCAAAAACACGCCCCATGTCGGAATACAGGCAGTTACCGGCGGTTAATTTAAATGTGTGCTGCGCTTTCAGGGTGTCCGGCGCATTGTATTTTTCCAGCAGATCGTAAGGGTTGTAGAACAGCATGCCGACATTGGCGCCACCTTTGACATCGGTCAGCGTCAGCAGAGTGCCTTTCTTTACCCGCATGGACCAGTGGCAGCCACCGCCTAAGGTATCTTCGTAAACGGGTTCACCCAACATAAATTGATTGTGCATAACGACTCCTTAATGATGGCCTGAACTGCAGGAATTGAAACAGGAATGAGCGGAGCACAGTCTGAGAATACTCAGGCTCCGGGAAGAAGGTGTAATCGATAAATGATTACTGTGCATAAGCGTCCTCTCAGGTTCACGGTTGCGGATACAACGATGATGGAATTCAGTTCGTCTGAACCACCATCCTGTTGATCTCCCGGGCTTTTATCCCGCCGTGTAACCCTTCCAGTACGCTTCTGGCTGGTCGGCCACTCTCGGTCCAGTCGCTGCTCTGCAGCCGGAACCCTAGTGCCCCTCTTTGATGGACAACGGATAACCTTGTCCTGTACCGCGTAATATTACTGGTTATCGCCGTCTTGCGATAACGCCCATAGTATAAAGCGAACTTTGTGCCATTGTACAAGCCCTCATCCCTGATGCGTTAAAAGCGTCCCTTTCTGGCATTTTGTGTTCTTTTACGGTGCGTTATCGGGCTGTCGCGTCTTGTTTTGGGGCGTTATGGTGGTGATTTACCCGAAGATGGTACGGCGGTATGGCCAGCTGATGACCAGCAGGGGCTGACCGTCAATTGTCCGGAAAATTATTTCTGTACGCCGGCGGTGTTGTAAAACGTCTTCTCAGCCTTTATTCCGTATGGCTTGAGTTCTTCCTGACGACTTAGTCAGCTTTTTGTATCCAGGCGATAAAATAACCGCCTTCCTTTTTTGTGGCACGCTTGGTGCTTTTTCCAGTATTACCAAAATTAAAAACGGTAATACCGGGAGAAACCAATGAAAATGAAGAAACGTATGCTGGGTTCCTTATTTGCCGGACTGCTGATGGCGGGCAGTGCGCTGGCAGAGCCTCTGAAAATTGGTTACAGCGACTGGCCGGGATGGGTTGCCTGGGAGATCGCGATTGAGAAGAAAATGTTCGAAAAAGAAGGCGTAGACGTTCAGTTTGAATGGTTTGACTACGTGGCCAGTATGGATGCATTTGCTGCCGGTCAGCTGGACGGTGTGACCATGACTAACGGTGATGCCCTGGTAACCGGTTCTACCGGTGCCCGCAATGTGATGATTCTGATCAACGACTACAGCGACGGCAATGACATGATCGTTGGTGCCCCCGGGATTGAGTCACTGAAAGATCTGAAAGGCAAAAAAATCGGTGTAGAGATCGGTTTTGTTGATCACCTGTTGCTGCTCAACGGTCTGGAAAAAGCCGGTATGACTGAAAGTGATGTTGAGCTGGTCAATGTACCTACCAATGAAACGCCTCAGGTTCTGGCTTCTGGTCAGGTGGATGCCGTGGGTGCATGGCAGCCAAGTTCTGGTCAGGCGCTGAGCATGGTTCCGGGCTCCAAGCGTATTTATTCCAGTGCCGATGAACCGGGTCTGATCTACGACGTACTGGCCGTGTCTCCGACCAGTCTGGCGGCTAACCGCGACGAGTGGCAGAAGGTTGTTAAAGTCTGGTATCAGGCCGTGGACTTCCTGAAAGATCCTGAAACCCGCGAAGAAGCGATCAGCATTATGGCGGCCCGCGTTGGTCTGGAACCGGAAGAATACAAAGGCTTTATGGACGGCACTAAAATCCTGACACTGGAAGAAGCGCTGCCCTTTATGAAGAAAGCGGAAGGTTTTAAATCGCTTTATGGTTCAAGCGAAATCGCTGATCAGTTCAATGTTGATAACCAGGTTTATGCCGATAAGCAGCCGGTTGACAGCTATATTGATCCATCTCTGATGGAAGCTATGAAGTAAGCAACAGACACTGCTCTGTTATTGCGCCGGGTAACCGGCGCTCTTCCCCTGTTTGTTATATGCCTGATATTGCAGGCAGGGGAGCGTTTTGTTCTGACGTTGTATATCGTCTGATCACTGCCTTCTGCTGCCGGTATAACGGCGAAGGAATAAGGCAGTAAAAACAGCTTTACGAATATTTTAAAGGCACTGTTTATGTCATTGTTTTCTGTAAATAAACCATTAGAACCACGCAGCCGGACTCTGGTTGCTCTGATGAGTTTTGGCCTGCCAATTCTTATCTGGTGTATGGTCAGTTATGTGCCTTTTATCTGGCACCCGGATATGAAGGTAACAGACCCGGGATCAGTCAGTTATTTCCGCAGCGATATGCTGGTGGATAAAGAAACCTTTTATAAAGAGCAGGAAAAAGCACAGGCCAATAATGCCGCTGTGCCGACCGGCGAACCGGCGAACCCGGTTTATCTGCCTGCTCCTCATGAAGTGGTGACAGCGTTTTATACCGCCTTTACCACTGAACCCAAGCGCCGCAGTGAAGCCTGGCTGCATGAAAGCCTGTGGAGCAGTATTCAGGTCATTTTCTGGGGCTTTGTGATTTCCTCTATTATCGGAATACCGCTGGGCATTCTGGCCGGAACCTATGACTTTTTCTCGCGCCTGTTTGAGCCCTTTATTGAGTTTTTCCGCTATTTACCGGCACCGGCTTTTGGTGCTCTGGCAGTCGCTGTACTGGGGATTTATCAGGCGCCGAAAATTGCCATCATTTTTATCGGTACCTTTTTTCAGCAGGTTCTGGTGGTGGCCAACACGACCCGAAAACTCGATCCGGCGCTGCTGGAGGCCGGGCAAACCCTGGGGGCGGGTAACCGTTCCATGCTGTTCCGTATTGTGGTGCCGGGCATTCTGCCGGACCTGTATCGCGATATCCGTATTCTGCTGGGCTGGGCCTGGACCTATCTGATCGTAGCTGAACTGATCGGTACCAGCTCCGGTATCACCTGGTTTATTACCCAGCAGGCACGTTATAAAAATTTCGACAACGTGTTTGCCGCCATCATGATGATCGGCATCCTCGGACTCACCATCGATCTGCTGCTGGCCTGGATCGGACGTCGTCTGTTCCCGTACCAGAAAGGCACTAAATAAAGTAATTGGAGAAAACTATGTCAGATTTTAACTTACCCGATTACAAACAGCAGAGCCCGGAAGTCCGCGATCGTTTTGAACGTTTAAAACAACGTCCGGTTACCATGGAAGTAAAGGGCCTGACCAAAACCTTTAACAGTCATCATGGTGAAGTGACGGCATTAAAAAACATCGACCTGAAAATTCATAAGCGCGAATTTGTCTGTGTTATTGGTCCGTCCGGGTGCGGTAAGTCCACCCTTATCCGTATTCTTGCTGGTCTGGAGCAGGCCAGTGCCGGGCAGGTGCTGCTGGACGGCGAAGCCGTGACCCGGCCCGGGCCGGAACGCGGCATGGTGTTTCAGGGTTACACCCTGTTCCCGTGGCTGACGGTAAAACGCAATATTATGTTCGGTCTGATTGAATCCGGTATGAATAAAAACCATGCCGAGGCGGAAGCCCGTGAATGGATTGAGCTGATTGGTCTGGGTAAATTTGAAAACAGTTATCCCCATCAGCTGTCCGGCGGGATGAAACAGCGTGTGGCCATTGCGCGGGCGCTGGCCAACCGGCCGAAAATTCTGCTGATGGACGAGCCGTTCGGCGCTCTTGATGCTCAGACCCGGGCCAAGATGCAGGCTTATCTGATGGAGATCTGGAAGAACATTGATGTCACCGTGTTCTTTATTACCCATGATCTGGATGAAGCCGTGTATCTGGCTGACCGTATTCTGGTGCTGAAAGCCAACCCGGGAGAGGTGCAGGAATTGATTGAAGTACCGGTACCACAACCACGTAACCCGGAGCAGTTTCTGTCGCCTGAGTTTCTGGCAACCAAGAAGCACATTGAAGAGCTGATTCATCCGCCTTCTGAGGAAAGCGATGATGACCATCTGAATCTGGTACGTATGGTTCCGGTGAACGACGATGTGGGGAGCGTGTTCTGATGTATGAATTAGCCAATATGACCTGGGAAGAAGTGGCCAGCGCGGTAAAGCAGGGGGTGCAGACCGCGGTACTTCCGGTGGGTGCCACCGAACAGCATGGCCCTCATATGGGATGTGGAATGGACAGTGCGATTGCTGACACTCTGTGTAAAAAAGTGGCGCAAAACAGCGAGGTTATTCTGCTGCCAACACTGCCTTATGGCTGCTCTGTCGGTCATTCAAAGCGCTGGCCAGGCACCATGGCGCTGAATCCGAAAACCATGATTGATGTGATTTCCGATCTCGGTGACTGGGTGCAGTCGTCCGGTATCCGCCGTCTGGTGCTGGTGAACGGTCATGTGACCAATGCTGCGCCACTGCGCTGTGCGCTGGAAATTCTGCGTGCCCGTCACGATGACTTAATGATCGCCCTGGTGCACACCGCGCAGATTTCTGAGCGGGTGAAAAAAGCCCACCATGATGATGCAGAAGACTGGCACGCCAATCATGCCGAGACCGCACTCATGATGGCGTTGCATCCGGAGATTGTGCGCGAAGATAAATTACAGCAGGCCGATGATCCGGACCGTACGGACGGGTGTGTGTTCAGTCATCCGGTTAACCGCACCAGCAAAAACGGGGTAACCGGTAATCCATCCTCGGCCACAAAGGCCGATGGGCAGCAGTTATTTGACTGGATGTGCGATGACCTGACAGCCTTGCTGAATAAAGCCATCAGCGAAGAACCGCCGCTGAACCAGAGTTATAACCACAGCATTCTGGACGATGCTGTTCTGTAAAACAGACAGGGAGTCAGACCATTGACTGGTCAGCCATTGAACCGCAACCCGTGTGCAGAACAGTGGCAGACCGCAACATCAGCCCCGGTGTGAATTTCAGCGGCTAAGCCGCCCATCAGGGCTTAAAACCAACCCCGGCGAAAATCTCAGGCTAGCCGCCCTAACGGCTCAGTCGGGTCAATATCATGTTAAAAGGTAAAAAAAATGATTGAGACCAAAACCGATGCAGAAATCAGTGCAATTCAGCAGGCTCTGCAGGATCGAGGTGTAAAATATTGCATGGGTACGTACGTGGATATTCACGGCGTACCTAAGGGCAAGGTTGTACCGATTTCCCATCTTCATCATATGGCTCACGGTTCTGAGCTGTATACGGGCTACGCACTGGATGGCTTAGGGCAGGCGCCGAACGATGATGAAATCGCCTCCGTTCCGGATCTGGACCACATTATTCAGCTGCCATGGCAGCCGGAAATAGCCTGGATGCCGGCCGATAATACTCTGTATGGCGAGCCTTACCTGCTCAATACCCGCGTATTGCTGAAAAAAGTCCTGGAAGAAGCCAAAGAAATGGGCTTCGGTATGAATCTTGGGATTGAAGCTGAAGTCTATCTGCTGAAGAAAAACGAAGACGGTACGCTGGAAATTCCGGACCCGGACGACAAGCTGAAAAAGCCCTGCTATGACACCCGCTCTTTCCTGAGCAATTTTAAATGGCTGGATAAAATGGTCACCAGCATGAACGACCTGGGTTGGGACGTTTATTCATTAGATCATGAAGATGCCAATGGTCAGTTTGAATTCGACTTTAACTATGCCGATGTGGTGACCACCTGCGACCGCTTTACCTTCCTTAAACTGATGGCCAAAGAATACGCCAAAGAAGAAGACCTGCTGGCGACGTTTATGCCTAAGCCGTTCTCTAACCGTACCGGTAATGGCGCGCACTTTAATATGTCGCTGTTTGATCTGGAAAGCGGCGAAAACCTGTTCCAGTGCAAGCCGGAAGATGATCCTCACGGTCTGGGACTGACCAAACTGGGTTACCAGTTTATCGGCGGTATTCTGAAACACGGACGCGCTCTGTGTGCGGTATTTGCACCAACCGTGAATTCTTATAAGCGTCTGGTCCGCCAGGGTGATATGCCATATTTTACCTGGGCGCCGGTATTTAATTCCTTCGGCTCCAATAACCGGACTAATTCGGTGCGTGTGCCGATGGGCGGTGGTCGCTGCGAATCCCGTAATGCGGATGGTGCGGTTAACCCTTACCTGGCGGCGGCGCTGGTATTGGCAGCCGGCCTGGAAGGTATTAAAGAAGGCATAGATCCGGGTAAACCACAGGAGAAAAACCTGTACGAACTGACCGAAGAAGAGCGTGCAGAACAGGGCATTAATTTCCTGCCGCGTACGCTGTTTGAGGCGATCGAAGCTTTTGCGGAAGATCCTTTTGTGGAGCAGGTTCTGGGAACTGAACTGCGTAATGAATTTATTCGTTACAAGCAGGCCGAGTGGAATGAATACCACACGGCGGTCAGTGCCTGGGAAACTGAGCGTTACAGTCACCTGTTCTGATCGGGTTAACCGGGGCCGTATGGCCCCGGTATCTGCCTGGCAGCAGGGTAAGATGGAGTTGTTATATGAGCAGTAAAGAGAAAATCAGCCGCATCAGTATTTCCATGCCGGAAGCGCTGCTGGACGGGCTGGATGAGATGGTCAGTAACCGTGGCTTTGAAAGCCGCTCACAGGCTATCTGCGATATGATTAATCACCAGATTAACGAATATCGTGCGCAGCTGGGCACGGAAGTCATGACAGGTACGGTGAATATTGTTTATAACCACTCCACGCCGGGGCTGAATAAACGCCTGCACGACCTGCAATATGAATATCTGGATGAAGTGATCTCCAGCCTCAATGTGAACCTCACCAATACCAGCACTCTGTCGATTATTCTGGTGCAGGGGCCTGCCAATCAACTGAATATGATTGCCGATAAAATGATCACGCTGCGTGGCGTGGTGTATGGCCGTCTGTTACTCAATTCTTATATTATTCCGCCCATTCATCCGCTGCCGCCCAGAGGTGGCTGAAGTAGCTGATTTCTGTCATTCAAACAATGGGCAGGGCGGATCAGGGCGTACTCTGACCACGGATAAAGCTTTGCGGCGGTACACCGAAATGGCGCCGGAAGGCTGCCACAAAAGCACTGCTGCTGCGATACCCCAGTGAGTGGGCAATGGCGGCGCTGCTTTCACCTTCCACCAGACGGTTAATGGATTCCAGCAGTTTCAGGCGCGTACGCCATTGCTGAAAACTCATGCCGGTTTCTTTTTTAAATAATCTTTCCAGTGTCCGGATACTGGCACCGCTGCCCTGGGCCAGGGTATCGAGTTTCTGATTATTGCCCGGCTCCCGCACCAGTGTATGCATAACTTTATGCAGGCGTCTGTCCTTTGCACTGGGTAAAAACAGTGGCGCTGGTCTGAGCTGGGCCAACTCATTCAGCAGCAGGCTGATGGTGAGCTGCAGGCTCTGTTGCTCTGCTGCTGGCAGGGCGGTTTGTTCCCGCAGTGGTTTTTCATAATGCAGAACGCGTAACGCCAGCTCGCGCATCAGCGCGGTGACTTCCAGCACCTGAGCAGTATCCGGCAGCTCGGCGCAGGCGCTGGGGTCGATATAAAGATAACCGGCGGAGGCATCGGTCAGCGTAGCCACCTGATGGCGTTGATTTCCGGGAATCCAGACCGCGTGAGTGGGCGGCACAATCCAGCTGGCGGTGTCCGTTATCACCCGGATGGCACCTTCCACCGCCCAGACGATCTGACCGCGCGGATGACGGTGACGGCGTACCCGGTAACCTCTGGGCTGGCGATGGGCGTAACACAGCACAGGCCGATGTGGGTCCTGTATGTAGCCGGCGTTAACCGGTTCGCCAAGTGTCGTTTTTACGATATCCATTGTCAGATTGTAGCCTTTCTGAAGCCCTTTGTTTATGGACAATAGGGGCACCAGCCATCAGTTGAGTATGAATCTGTGCAGTTTCTCCGCCATCCCGGCCGTTTATTCGTGGTTATTGTGTTGTTCCTGGCTGCTGCCGTGCTGATCTGGCAGCCCGGTGATCTGTCGCAGATGCAGAGCCGTACCGCGGCGATTGTAATGATGACCCTGGCGTTGTGGGCCACGGGAACACTGCCGGAATTTCTCACCGCGTTATTGTTTTTTCTGGCCGCAGTATTGCTGCATATCGCAGAACCGGTGGAGATATTTGCCGGCTTTGCTTCCACCGCGTTCTGGCTGATTTTTTCCGGCATGGTGATTGGCATGGCTATCCGATCGACGGGATTGGGCCAGCGCATTGCGGGTTTTCTGGGGCAACATCTGGACCGCAGTTACGTCCATCTGATCGGCGGTCTGATGCTGGTGTGTACCTTACTGGGTTTTATTATGCCGTCGTCCATGGGGCGTACCATTATGATGGTACCCATTGGTCTGGCGCTGGCCGAACGCTGTGGTTTCCGGCCGGGGTCGCGCGGGCGCATCGGCATTGCCCTGACAGTGGCCATGGGTTGTCATATCCCGACCTTCACCATTTTACCCGCCAATATTCCGAATATGGTGTTGATTGGGGCGGCCGAAAATATTTATGGCCAACACTTCAGTTACTTTAATTATCTGCTGCTGCATTTTCCTTTGCTGGGGCTGGTCAAAGCTGCCGTGATTGCGGCGCTGATTATCCTGTTATTCCGCGATACCCCGGCGCCGGCCATGGCCGCCGGGTCAGATGACAGTACCGCGGAGGGTGCGGTAGGAGGTGCGGTAGACGGAGCGGCAGAAGCAGCTGACGATGCCCGCAACAGCCGGCGTCAGCAGACGAAACTGATCGCGGTACTACTGACCGCGCTGGCATTCTGGCTGACGGATTCTTTGCACGGCATTTCGCCGGCCTGGATTGGTCTGGGCGCTGCGGTCTTTTTATTGTTGCCCAAAGTGGGGCTGGTGGAGCACAAACAGTTTAATCAGCAGGTTAATGTCGCACTGCTGATGTTTATTGCCGGGGTGCTGGGCGTTGGTACTGTGGTAAATCAGAGTGGGCTGGGACAGATGCTGGCGGCCACGCTGGAATCCTGGTTGCCTATTGAACAGGGGCATGACGCCACGAATTTTTTCTCGTTGGTGGCTATGTCATTTGCGACCGGGATGTTAACCACCTTGCCCGGTGTGCCGGCAGTACTGACGCCAATGGCGGGGGAACTGGCCGGCGTGACGGGAATGTCTGTGACGGCCGTGCTGATGACGCAGGTGATCGGTTTTTCCACCATTCTGTTTCCTTATCAGTCCGGGCCGCTGCTGGTGGGCATGCATCTGGCGGAAGAACCGGTGAAACATCTGCTGCGGATTCTGTTACCACTGACGCTGATCACGCTGCTGATTCTGGTGCCGCTGGATTATCTGTGGTGGCAATTGCTGGGAATGTTTTGAAGCGCCTGAAGGGACGCTGTGAGCACAGCGTCCGGGCCAGTGGTTAATAAGAAGGCAGCACTCTGTGCTGTTGTGCACCGTCAGGCGTTAAATAAGAATCTGTTTATAGCGTGCCAGTGTTGGTTCTTCTTTCCGCATCCATTCGATAGCGTCTGTGCTGCAGGGCGTCGCGGCACTGAAATCAAACTGCGGATACCAGCTGTCGATACGGAAGCGGCGCTCAATATTGCGGCCATCATGGCGGGTCTGCTGCAGCACAATGTCTGCCTCATCAGAGTCCATAAAACCGCTCAGGTCGATTAATGGTTCACCGCAGCGTTCGCTGTTGAGGGCATGCACCACACGGTAACCCTGCTGGCTGTTGCCGACGCCAATTGAGGTTTCAAAATCCATCAGGCGGTGACGCTGTTCTGCTGTCAGCGAGGGATCGGCGATGACATCACACAGCAGGGGTTCAGTACTGTGCTGTGCCTGCACTGGCGCAGTTGTCTGTACCGGTTGTGCACGGTCGATCACCAGACCGGCATAGTCACCACAGATAATCAATGCGCCCTGGCGTGGCCGGTGTTCGCCGCTGTCCAGATCCCGTTCACTCTCCAGTTCAAGGCCAATAAGTGGCCCGCTGTTGTTGTTCAGTAAACGCCAGTCTTCGACGTATGCGCCACTCGGGGCAAATTCCACCATGCAGTTGCCGATGCGCTGCAACAGTGCCGGTTCCGGCCAGCGGTTGTGTAACTGATAAGCACAGCCGTCGTGCCAGCTCAGTTGTTGGTTCTGCCATTGGGCGTGCGCATACCAGCCTTCGTAATCAGCCCGCTGTGCCAGGGTTGCGGGAATGGCATAATCTTCCGGTACCGTCTGCAGTTGTTCGGTTAAGCGTGGCAGGCGCAGGTCGATGGTGAGGTTATCAGACTGCAGCCAGAAAACCCGGGTATCAATGTCGGAATAACCATCGGCAAAACTGATGCAGCGGCGCTGAAAGGCGCCCTGCATCCAGGGTGGCACCCGAGTTTCAGTGGTTTTCAGGATGGGCGAGCAGTGTAAAAGATGCATCAGGCTTCTTCCTCTGCTGCCCGCAGTTTACCGAACGTAGCGATGGCTTTACTGGTGTCCGGAAATTCAGCCTCGCCTTTGGCCAGACGCTCTTTCAGGTAACGGAAGGTGTGCAGCGTCTGTGCATACAGGTGGTCGCCGCAGGGAATCGGCGCGTATTTATCGTCCGGGTTACCGGGCAGAGCCGGCAGTACCGGGTTGATGACCACATCATAGTCGCAGCTGCAGAACAGCGGAAAGGAATAACGCTCTTCTTTGACCTTACGTACCCGGTGGCTGGTGGCAATAAAACGTCCATTGCTGAGCACTTCCAGCATATCGCCGATATTAACGACAAAGCAGCCATCGATCACCGGAGCGTCAATCCATTCGTTATTACCGTTCAGAACTTCCAGACCATCGGCGGTTGGCAACAGCAGGGTAAAACATTCATAGTCAGTGTGTGCCCCAATGCCCTGACGATCCTGTGCCTCGGCATTAAAGGGATAATGCACCAGACGCAACTGACTGGGCGGGGTGCTGATCAGTTTTTCAAAATAATTTTCCGGTAGTCCCAGGGCCAGCGCAAAACCACGGAAAAGGGTATTGCCCAGTTCAAAAGCGGCCTGATAATACGCGCTGACGTTTTCTTTAAATCCCGGAAAATCCGGCCATTGATTGGCACCCAGCATAGGGCGTTTATCGTTAAGGTGTGGCAGATCGTAACTCAGATCAAAGGCTTCTTTATGATCGACAGAACCGCCGTAAAATTCTTCTTCACCCTCTGGTACATAGCCTGAATGGTTGTCTGAATAGCCGATATAATATCGCATTTTCTGCTCAGTACCCTGGGCAAAAAAATCTTTGGCTGAGGTTTTCAGACCATCGATTAATTCCGCACTGATGCCATGCCCTTTGATATACAGAAAACCGACCTCGCCGGCGCAGCGGCGCAATTCTTCAGCTACCGTCTGGCGGTCTTTCAGTGAGGATGAATAAAGGCCGGAAATATCGACCACAGGAATGGATGTAAAACTTTGTAACGACATAAGTCAGCTCCATAAGGTTCAGGAAATGACTGGCCGTCCAGTGTGGTGCTGAAATAAAAGATGTATTTCAGCCGGGTCGTCCCGGTATCTGCTACTGTATTTTCGCTATACTTGCGCAGATGTACAGAGAAGTAATTGTTTAATTACATTTTTTTTCATGACGCGACGAACAATGTAAACAATATTTTCTGCCGCAAAACCTGTATTTTGGTCAGCAGAGAATCACCAACGGCCGGTTTCTGCCTTTTACTGCCTTTTATTCTGGAAGCATTATGGGACGCAGACGTTTTAATTTTAAAAACATCAGTAAGGCAGTGATGCTGTTATCGTTGCTGTCTGGTCAGGGCGCAGCGGCGGAGCAGGCGCTGCCGCAGACACTGACCATGGCAGCCACTGAATGGTGTCCTTATACCTGTGGCGATGAAGGAAGTACGACCAGTACCGATCGTCATCCGGGGATTGTTGTGGAATATATCCAGTGGCTGTTGCATAAGCAGGGTATCCGGCTGAAGGTTGAGATTCTGCCGTGGTCCCGGGCAGTGTCAGAAGCCGAGGCCGGTCTGGTGGACGGATTACTGACCGCGGTCCGGGGGGAAGTTAACAGTCTGTTGCTGACTTCCCAACCGACCATGTCGTATCAGAGCTGTTTTTTCGTCGACACAGATAACGCCTGGCAATATCAGGGAGTCAGCTCTCTGGCAGGCATGCATCTGGCTGCCATCGCCGGTTACGGTTATGGCAGCGAGGTCGACGGGTATCTGCTGCAGCATGCCGGAAGCGAAGACGTGGTCACGTTGGTACGTGGACGGAATGGTCTGCAACGGTTACCTATGATGGTAAAAGGGGGCCGCATTGATGCTTACATTGCTGATAAAAATGTCGAAGCCTGGCGTAACCTGTCGTCAGGCGGTGTTATGCCGGTTAACAACGCCGGTTGTATACCGGCAGAGCCTTTTTATCTGGCCCTGACACCGCACAGGGCCTGGGCCGATACCTTACTTGAACATCTGAATCAGTCACTGCAGCAGGCAGACAACCAGCAGCAGCTGAAACGTATTATTGATCAGTACCGCTGACGGCTCAGCGACCTTCCTTACCCAGCTTGCGGCAATAGTCTGACCATTGCCGGCGTTTTTTATTGGTTGAGGTTTTGACGATCGCAAACGAAGAAATCCGCACCGGACGTACGCCACAGAACCCCAGAATAGTACGCCGTATCTGCTGGTGTCCGGGCTGGCGATAAATAAACCGGTAATACCATTTCGGGGTATCCATGGTCACCAGCACCCGCGCCGATTTACCGCTCAGCAATTTATCCCAGAGAACGGAATGATCGCGGTAGCGGAAAGCAAACCCGGGTAAAAACACGCGGTCGAAAAATCCTTTCAGCAGTGCCGGCATGGCACCCCACCAGAGCGGGTATGCAAAGACCAGGTGATCGGCCTGTTGTATTTTATCCTGAAGCGTCTGTAGGCAAGGCTCCAGTGGCTGAATTTCTTTGTAGCCATGATGCAATACCGGATCAAAACTGAGTTCACCAAGCTGAATCAGCTCACAGGGGTGACCGGCCTGTACCGCACCCGCCTGATAAGCCCGGGCAAGGGTCGAGCAGAGACTGTGGCTGTCCGGATGGCCAACAATAATCAGAATACGTGGCATAGGCGATGTTTCCTTTATATGCAGCAGGGCCAGGCGAGTATTGAGTCGTCTCTTATTCTGGCACCACTTATTCTGGCACCACTGGCCTCTGGGAATATGTGATCTGAGCCCGTATGCTGAACAAATTGCATAACAAACATAAGACATCAGTAAATAAAGGCACGACAGGGGAATTCTATGCTGACATCACGTAATACCGGGCTGATGATTGTGGACGTGCAGGGGCGGTTGTCGACACTGATGCATGAGTCCGAAAGTCTGTTTACCCAGCTCCGGATTCTGATTGCCGGTGCCCGCGTTCTGGCGTTGCCGGTCGTATGGATGGAACAGCTGCCGGATAAGCTGGGTCCCACGCGTCCTGAAATCCGTGATCTTCTGGACGGCGACCCCTTTGTGAAAAACACATTCAGTGGCCTGCAGAATGACGCCATTGCGACAGCGGTAAAGCAACATAAAGTGCGCAACTGGTTAGTCGCCGGACTGGAGGCCCATGTTTGTGTGTACCAGACAGTGTGTGATCTGCTGCGCGAAAAATACGATGTGCATCTGGTGACCGATGCCGTCAGCTCCCGTACCGAAGCCAATAAAAACCTCGCGATCCAGCGTATGGAAACCTGTGGTGCACAGCTGACGTCGGTCGAAATGGCGCTGTTTGAGCTGCAGAAAGTGGCACAGGGAGAGCAGTTTAAGCAGCTGATTCAGGTGCTTAAGTAACCGTTGGCTGTTACCGCATGCGATGACCGGCCGGACGGCCGTCGACACGGAAAATCTGCCTGCATTTTATGACAGGGCAGGACGAATGATTAAAACTGCCAGCCACGATTAAAAGTTCAGCTACACTTCGGGGAAACATCTCCGGGGTGAGTTTATGAAGCTGACATTGCAAATGAAACTGATCGCTGCGGCCCTCGCCACCGCGATCACCATTACAGTCATATTGACCTGGCTGTCCTATTCAGAGCTCAGGCACAGCCAGAACTCCGCTATCCGCTCGGAAATCAATGCCCAGGCGAGTTCGTTTTCGCGTTACCTGGAAGCCTGGTCGGTGGACCGGCTCAATATTATGCAGGGGATGGCCCATGCTTTTGAAAAGCATATCGCCGAAAACGGCAGCCTAGACCATCAGAAAGCGCTGGATATTCTCAATCAGGGCCGCGAGTCTGCCAACTTTGGGGTGGACTATATCGGCCTGGAAGACGGTACCATGTATCGGCATCACCCGGATCTTGATAAAGGCAAACCGGATTACGATCCGCGGGTACGGGGCTGGTATAAGGGAACAAAAAGTGCCATGGACCAGATCATTACCCGGCCATACATTGCTGTAACGGGGAATAAACTGGCTATTACCTTTACCGCTCCGGTGATGAAAGATAATCAGCTTTATGGTGTGACAGGTGGGACTTTTTACCTGGAAACCATTATCGCGGATGTTCTGGATATGAAAGTTCTGGGCCAGGGCTACGCCATGCTGATTGATCGTCAGGGCGTGATCAGTGCACACCCGAATGAAGATTTTATTCTTAAAAATGCCAGTGATTTAAACCCGCAGATGAGCGCGGAGTTTATGAACAGTGATCGTGTGAATTCAAAGCTGGTGGATTTTGATATTGGCGGTAAAGACACCAAAGTCTTTTTTAAACCCATACCCAGTACCAACTGGGTACTGGCACTGGTGATGAATAATAATGTACTGACGCAACCGATGAAATCGCTGTTGGCGCAATTACTCATCAGTGCTGCGGTGGTATTGGTACTCACCTGGGGCGGACTTATTTTTCTGATCCGCTGGTTGTTGCGTGACATGAAAGTGGTGTCTGCTGCGCTGCAGAAAATTGCCTCCGGCGGCGGTGATCTGACCATGCGCATTGAAACCAAAGCAACCGATGAAATTGGCGAACTGGCCACTAACTTCAATCGTTTTGTCGAGTTTATGCACGGTATCGTCAGCCGCCTTAACCGGGTCGGGGAAGATCTGGTGACTGAGTCCACCAGTATGCAGGAATTATCATCACGCAGTGCCGGCAGTATTTCAACGCAACAGAGCGAGATAGAAATGGTGGCCACCGCCGTGAATGAAATGACCCAGGCCACTCAGGAGATCGCCGGTAATGCAGCCAATGCTGCCGCTACCTCCCAGGAGACGGTTAATCTGAGCATGGATGGCCGCGAGCAGGTGCGTAAAAGTCAGACGAGTATTAATAAACTGGCCGAAGAAGTGGGCAGAACATCGGCGCAGATTGAGGCACTGGATAACCATGTGCAGGAAATTACCTCCATTGTTTCCACCATTTCCGGCATTGCAGAACAAACCAATCTGCTGGCACTGAATGCTGCCATCGAAGCAGCCAGGGCAGGTGAACAGGGCAGAGGCTTTGCGGTGGTCGCAGATGAAGTCCGGGTGCTGTCGCAGCGCACCCATTCCTCTACGGAAGAAATTCACCGTATGATCACCGTTCTGCAGGAAGCCACAAAAGGCGCGGTCGGCAGTATGGAAATGAGCCGTGAGCTGACGGGCACCAGTGTGGCGGATGCTGAACAGGCAAGTCTGAGACTGGACGAAATTCGTCAGGCGGTGCATACCATCAGTGATATGGCCGGACAAATTGCGACCGCTGCAGAAGAGCAGACCTCGGTTACCCGCGAAATTAACCAGAATACCAATGCTATTAACGATTCTGCAGGCGAAATGGCCACGATTGTGAAGCAAAGTGCGCAACAGGCTGAATCGCTTCACGGCATCAGTGAGAAAATGAAAGCGGATATATCCCGCTTTATTATATAAGGCATGGAGCAAAGCCAGAGTAATGATTAAGAGCCGGGCATATCCCACTGGGTCACACAAGTTTTAATTTAAACTTTTTGCGAGAAACTCCAGGCCCTTGTCTTCATATAGGGGCTTCGCCCCTCTCGCCGGACAGGCTCAACCCCCGACCGCCATGGATGGCGAAAATTCAGGTTTTGCAGGAGCCAAAGCAGGCCCGCTTCGCGCTTTCTCTGACGAGCCTGTTTTATGGCAACTTCTTTGCCTTATTTCAATATTTAAGACGAATCTGAATTTCATGTCTCTGACTAAAATTCAACGATTGAGCTGTATTGAAAAGCGGCATTGCGGGCACTGGTGTCCCACAAATTTTTATTTAAACTTTTGCGAGAAACTTCAGGTCCCTTGTCCTCATAGAGGGGCCTTGCCCCTCTCGCCGGACCGGCTATCTCCCCGCTTCGCGCTTTCTGGCTCGTATACCCTTGAAACCTTGATATTTCCTGACCGCGCGACCCATCGGCCATCCCTGGCCGGGGCCACTTGCCCGAGTCCCTTCGGGCAG